>Ga0326727_10012590_pt1 | contig 19189 bp, 9 predicted proteins | sample MB2enrmetagenome_FD_207643 | JGI IMG/M metagenome (GOLD analysis project Ga0326727, IMG submission 207643) | Lab enriched peat soil microbial communities from McLean, Ithaca, NY, United States - MB29MY | ecosystem: Environmental > Terrestrial > Soil > Wetlands > Peat | place: USA: New York...
TGGTCCCGAACCAGGTGCTCTACCAGGCTGAGCCACTCCCCGAACTTGGGTTGCAGGAGCGTATCGCCGGGACCTGGCCTGGTGCTGATGGCCCCTTGAGTGCGCTTCGATCAGTGTAGCAGAATCCCGGCCAGCCCGGGTCGCGGCCGCCCCAGAACACCAGCCCGCCGTACTGCGCCACGGACCAGACCGGACTGCGAGATGAGCCGGCGGGCGATACCATCACTTCATGCGAGAGGAACGGGGAAGGCGCGACTCGATTCTGCGCGGGATGCGCGTGCTCGACGGAGGCATGGCCTCGGAACTAGAGTATCTCGGGGCGCGGATCGATGGGCCGCTGTGGTCGGCGCATGTGCTCGAGGATGCGCCCGAGATGGTGGTTGCCGTGCATCGCGCGTACCTCGAGGCGGGCGCGGACTGCCTGCTCACCGCCAGCTACCAGGTCTCCCGCAGGGGCTATGCGGAGATCGGCCTGGGCGCGTGCTGGGCCGATGCGGCGATGCTGCGTTCCGTGGAACTGGCGCGGGAGGCGTGCGCGGAGTTCCCCGATCGACGCATCGTGGTGGCCGCTTCGCTCGGTCCTTATGGCGCGGCGCTGCACAATGGAGCCGAATATCACGGCAACTACGATTGCAGCCACGCCGAACTGGTCGAGTTTCATCGCCAGCGCATCGATGTGCTGGCCGGCAGCGGCGCCGATCTGCTGGCGTTTGAGACGCTTCCTTCGCTCGACGAGGCGTACAGCATCGGCGAGGCGCTGGCCCCGTGGCCGGATCTCGCCGCCTGGTTCAGCTTTACCTGCCGCGATAGGCAGCATGCCGCCCATGGCGAACCGCTCTCCGGCTGTGCGACTGCGGTTGCGCGCTTCCCGCAGACAATCGCGGTGGGCGTGAATTGCACCGCGCCGGCTCTGATCACAGGGCTGATCGGAGAGCTGCGCGCCGCGACGACACTGCCCATCGTCGTCTATCCCAACTCCGGCGAAGGATGGGATGCGGAGAAGCGATGCTGGACCCAATCTGGCGAGCAGGACGATTTTGGAAGCCTGGCGGCGGAGTGGTTTGCCGCGGGCGCGCAGATGGTGGGCGGCTGCTGCCGGACGCGGCCCGCGGATATACGCAAAGTGGCTGACGCAGCGCACCAGTTATCGCCCTAGCACCTGCTTGGCGATGGTGGCTAACTGCATGTTCGAGGTGCCCTCGTAGATCTTACCCACCTTGGCGTCGCGAAAATACTTCTCCGCCGGATAGTCGCGGACGAACCCGTTGCCGCCAAACACTTCAACCGATTGGCTGGCCACGCGCTCAGCCACCTGTGACGCAAACAGCTTGGTCATAGCAGCCTCGCGTAAGTAAGGGAGGCCGGCGTCCTTGAGGCGGGCGGCGTTATAGACCATCAGCTTGGCCGCTTCAATGTCCGTGGCCATGGCGGCCAGGGTGAACTGCACCGCCTGGAACTCGGCGATAGGCTTGCCAAACTGGCGGCGCTGCCCGGCGTAGCGCGCGGCGTGCCCCCAGGCGCCCTCGGCCAGGCCAAGCATCTGCGCTCCAATGCCGATGCGTCCCTCGTTGAGTGTCTCAATGGCGATTCTGTAGCCCTTGCCGGGCTCGCCCAGCAGGTTTTCTGCGGTTATCTCGCAGTTGTCGAGGATCAGTTCGCAGGTACTGCTGGCGCGGATGCCCAGCTTGTCTTCCTTGCGGCCCACGGTGAAGCCAGGCGTGCCTATCTCCACCAGGAACGCGGTGATGCCGCGATAGCCTGCGGCGGGGTCGAGGGTCGCAAAGACGATGAACAGGCCGGCCTCGCGGGCGTTTGAAATCCACAACTTGCGCCCGTTCAGGCGGTAGCCTGCGCTGGTCGATTCAGCCCGGGTCTGCAGCGCAAAGGCGTCCGAGCCCGAGCCGGCTTCGCTCAGAGCGTAGGCGCCCACAGTGCCGTTGGCCAGCCTTGGCAGCCAGGCGGCTTTCTGCCCGTCGGTCGCCCAGCGGCGCATCGCATTGATGCACAAGGTATTGTGCACGTCGACGAGCACGGCCACGGCGGGATCGACCATGGAAATGGCTTCGATGGCCAGCACCGCGTCAAAGAACGTGCCTCCGGCGCCGCCCAGTTCCTCGGGAATCTCGATGCCCATCAGGCCCAGGTCGAAAAGCCGCTGCACCAGGCCCGGAGCGAATTGCTGCTCGTCGTCCATTCCGCGCACCAGCGGCGCGATCGTCTCCTCGGCAAACTGGCGAACCGTTGAAAAGAACAGGGCTTCCTCTTCAGAGAGCCGAGTGAGGGGCGCGGGAGCGGCGTGTGCCAATTGGGAGTGCCTCTGGAGTGGGAGTGTATCAAAGGCAGGGAACAGCGATCAGGGAGTCAGCCAGCCGAGGATCGCGGTCTCCCATTCCTTGCCCGTTGCGTCTGCGCCAATGGCGGTGCACCCTGGCCAATCATGCGGAGTAGCCTACACCAGCTCCAGCGCCGCTGCGCCTTTGCGCGGCGGGATGTAGACATCCGTCCGCCAGGCGATGGAGAGCTTCTCGCGATCCAGTAGCTTGCGGATCTGGCCGCGGGCATGGTCGGCCCATGGACCGCGGTTGTCCAGCTTGATGTACGCCTGCCAATGGCGCAGGGCGAGCCGGCATTCGCCCCGGCGCTCGTGGGCCAGGGCCAGGTTATAGTGGGCGTCGGCGTAGCGTGGGGCAAGGGCGACGGCGTGGCGATACGCGGCGATGGATTCATCCAGCCGCTGCAACTCATCGAGCACATTGCCAAGATCGAAGAAGGCAAGCACGTAGTCGGGGTCGGCCTCGGTGGCTCGGCGGTAGAGCTCCTCGGCGCGCCCAAACTGGCGCAGATGGAAGTAGATGGTGCCCAGGTTGATATAAGCCGGCGCGTAGCCCTGGTCGATCCGCGAGATCTCCTCGTAGAGCTTGATGGCCTGCTGCTTCTCGCCGGCCTCCTCGGCCTGCACGGCCGCCAGGAAGAGATCCTGAATACCGCGCTGGCCCGCGGCGCCGGCGCCCGCCAGCCGCGAAGATCCGGATGCGCCCGAGACCATCCCCATGCGATCCAGCCGCCCCACTTGCCCACCCCGGTCCATGCGTTCGAAATCGAACAGCAGTTGGCGGCGGATGGGATCGACGACGGCTCCGTGGTGGCGGAAAGCCAGGCGCGTGCCGGTGCGCACCAGGCACGCCTCCAGCAGCGGGTTGTCCATGCCCGCGACCGCCTTCATGGCCACGATCGAATGCCGAATGGAGCTGGCCGGCACATCCTCCTCGCGCAGCGCGCGAAGCGTGCGCAACTGCCCCAGATCCTGGAAGGTGTAGCTTTGCTGGGAAGGAATAAGTGCGGCGCGTTCCCACCCTTGCAACTGGTGGGGGCTGATCTGCAGGATGCGCAAAACGTCCTGACGGCTATAGCTGGTCACTCTTCAATGCTCCCGTGGGTGGTCCAGCTTGGCCTCGGATCTCGAATCGGTTTCATGATCCCCGCTTGACCCCGGCCCCTGGACCCGGCTCTTGGAACAGTTAGTTGAGGAACCGCTCTTGCTTGGATTATGCCAAGAGTATGCGTGGATAAGCAGACGCGATCTACCGCTGAAATAAAAAAATGCGTGGATAACGGGTGTATGACTTGATTCGAGGAATTCGACTCGACAATGGTGCGCTGTGGAAAACCGAGGAGAAATGCATCAAAGACGGCAAATGCCGAACAAAGCCGGTTACCAGCGATTCCGCATCGTCGAACTGGCGGTGTAAATGCCGGCGGACCAAAGCCCGTGGACGACACAACACGACCCTGCGGATCGCCGCGCCATGAGCCCTCATCGCGGCGGATTTCGAGAGGTTCATTGGTATAAAATGAGCGCTGCTTCCGCTCTTGAGAACATCCTCAGTCAGACGTGTTTAGCTCCGGGAGGCCCGATCTGATCGGCCGCACACTCTCGCATTATCGGATCACCGCCGCCATCGGCGCCGGCGGCATGGGAGAGGTGTTTTGCGCTACCGACACCAAGCTCAGCCGCGACGTGGCGCTCAAAGTGCTGCCCGCCGCGATGGCCCAGGATGCCGAACGCCTGGGCCGCTTTCAGCGCGAAGCGCGTGCCGTGGCTGCGCTCAATCATCCCCACATCGTCACCATCTTCTCGGTGGAAGAGTCCGAAGGCGTCCACTTCCTGACCATGGAGCTGGTCGAGGGCCAGTCGCTCGACCACATGATCTCGCCGAGTGGCCTGCCGATCGACCAGATCGTCGAAATCGCCGGGGCGCTGGCTGAGGCCCTCGCCGCCGCGCACGAGAAAGGTATCGTCCATCGCGACCTGAAGCCAGCCAACGTCATGGTCAACAGCGAGGGGCGCGTCAAGGTGCTGGACTTCGGTCTGGCCAAGGATGTGCGTCCGTCTGCCCCCGACGACGCCACAGTCGCCGCCGGCAGCCACACCCAGGCCGGCATGGTGATGGGCACGCCCTCCTACATGTCCCCGGAGCAGATCGCGGGCCGGCCGCTCGATCACCGCACCGACATCTTCTCGCTGGGCGTGGTGCTGCACGAGATGGCCACGGGCAGGAAGCCGTTCGAGGGCACATCGTCCGCGGAGCTGATGTCGGCCATCCTGCGCGACACGCCCACTCCGGCATCCGAGATCCGCCCCGACCTGCCGGCCGATCTCGCCCGCATCATCCGCCGCTGCCTTGAGAAGGATCCTCGCCACCGCGTGCAGACCGCGCGCGATGTGGCCAACGAATTCCGCGACCTGGCCCGGCAGACCCCGCAGAGAGCGCCGGCCCCGAGCATAGCCCTGCACACGGTGCCCGTCGCCGGCTCCGGCGCCGCCCGCGCCGACGAGGGCTTCTGGATCGCCGTGCTCCCTTTCAAATACGCCGGCGGCAATGCGGATCTGACAGCGCTGGCCGAGGGCCTCACCGAAGACATCGTCACCGGCCTGTCGCGCTTCTCTTATCTGCGCGTGATCGCGCGCAGCTCCACCTTGCGGCTTGCTCAGGGCGCGGTGGACATTCGTTTCGCCGGAAAGGAGCTCGGCGCGCGTTACGTGATGGAAGGCAGCTTGCGCCAGGCGGGTACCAGGCTGCGTCTCGGCGTTCAGCTGGTGGACACGGTCTCAGGCGCGCATCTCTGGGCTGAGAATTATGAGCGCGCGTTCAGCTCCGAGGCGCTCTTTGCATTGCAGGACGACCTTGTCCCGCGCATCGTCTCCACCGTCGCCGACCACGATGGAGTTCTGCCGCAGAGCATGGCCGAAGTCCTTCGGAGAAAAGGCGAAGAGCAACTGACCCCGCACGAAGCTTTGCTCCGTTCCTTCAGTTTCTTCAAGCGGTTTGACCCGGAAGAACGCGCGCTGGCCACGCGGATTCTTGAAAACGCCGTCCGCGCCGCGCCGCAGCATGCCGATTGCTGGGCCATGCTTTCGCACATGTACTGCAACGAATACTGGATTGCAGACCAACCCGACTCCCTTGACCGGGGCCTGGTCACCGCCCGCCGCGCGGTCGACGTTGGGCCGTCGAATCATCTCTCTCATTGGGCGCTCGCCCTGGCCTTGTTTTTCAAGCGGGATCTTTCCGCGTTCCGCATTTCGGCGGAGCGTGCGATTGAACTCAATCGGATGGATGGGTCAACAGTCGCCTTTATGGGGCACCTCATTGCCTATTCGGGCGACTGGGAGCGGGGCTGCGCCATTGCCAAAGCCGCAACCGCGCTCAATCCCAATCATGCCGGATGGCACATGCTTCCGGCATTTTTCAACTCCTACCGCAAAGGGGAGTACAAGGAAGCGCTGGCCGCGGCTCTTCGCCTCAACATGCCGGGTCACTTCCAGGACTCTGCCTTGCGGGCTGCGGCGCACGCGCAGCTTGGCGAGCACGAGGCGGCACAAAAGGCAGCGAAAGAAGCGCTCGCGTTGCAGCCTGATTTCGCGGAAATAGCTCGCCGTTTTTACCGCAGGTGGCAAAGCCCGGAATTAGTCGAGTCCCTGATTGACGGCTGGCGCAAAGCCGGATTTGAGATTGCCGGCGGTCCTGAGACATCGGGAGCGCAGAGAGCATCCAACTCCGGTGCCGCCCGCGCCGACGAGGGCTTCTGGGTGGCCGTGCTGCCCTTCCAATACACCGGCGCCAACGCCGACATTGCTGCCCTGGCCGAGGGAATGACGGAAGACATTGTCACCGGCCTCTCGCGCTTCTCCTACCTGCGGGTCATTGCACGCAGCGCCACTGCGCGTCTTGCCCATCAGCCGGTCGAGGCCGGTTCAGCCGCTAAGGAGCTGGGCGCGCGCTACCTGATGGAGGGGACCATCCGCCAGGCGGGAAACAAGCTGCGCATCGCGGTGCAACTTGTCGACGCAAGCACAGGCGCGCACCTCTGGGCAGAGACCTTTCATCATGCCTTTGACCCGGAGGCGCTCTTCGAGATCCAGGACGAGTTGGTTCCACGCATTGTCTCCACCGTCGCCGATAACCGCGGGGTGCTGGCGCAATCCATGAGCGAATCGTTGCGCAGCCGGCCCCCTGATCGGTTGACTCCCTACGAGGCCGTGCTGCGCAGCTTCGCTTACCTGCAGCGGCTCTCCGAGGAGGAGCATGCCCTGGCCAGAGCTTCACTGGAGCGGGCGCTGGAGCGGGAGCAGGGGCCTGTACCGGGCCTTGCCGACGCCTGGGCCATGCTCTCGGTTCTTTACCGCGAAGAGTATACGCAGGGATATAACCTGCTGCCCGATCCACTGGGACGCGCCTTGGCTGCCGCGCAGAAAGCGATGGAGGCCGCGCCATCCAACCAGCTTGCCAGTCTCGCGCTGGCCACGGTGCGGTACTTCCGCCGGGAATTCCAGGCCTTCCGCAGCGAGGCCGAACGAGCCATCGCGCTCAACCCCATCGAAGGCCATACCCTGGCCTATCTGGGTATATACGTCGCGTACAGCGGGGAGTGGGAGCGCGGCTGCGCCCTCACCGAACGGGCACGCAGCCTGAACTCGAATAGTCCTGGATGGTACTGGTTTGCGCATACCTACAACGCCTATCGCCAGGGAGACTATCGAGCGGCACTCGACTTCGCGCTCAAGATGAATCTGCCCGGCTTCTGGCGCGCACATCTGGCATTAGCAGCCATCTATGGGCAGCTCGGCGAAATCGAAGCCGCGCGCAGCGCTGTGCGGGATCTGCTCGCCCTTCGTCCAAACTTCGCCGCGACAGCTCGACAGGAACTCGAAAAGCAATGGCAGCCCGACCTCGCCGAGCATGTCCTCGACGGCCTGCGCAAAGCCGGCCTCGATATTCCCGCCGAGCAACCGCCGGCGCCGGCCAAAACCGCCAGCGGAGCTGTCCGCAGCGCCGATCCCAGAACTCCTTCCATCGCCGTGCTGCCATTTGCCAACATGAGCGCGGACAAAGATCAGGAATACTTCTCCGACGGCCTGGCGGAAGAAATCATCAACCTGCTGGCAAAGATTCCCGGCCTGAAAGTCATTGCGCGCACGTCGGCCTTCGCATTCCGCGGCAAAGGACTCGACATTCGAGGAATCGCGGATGCGCTCGGCGTCACGCACGTGCTCGAAGGCAGCGTACGCCGCACGGAAACCCGCCTCCGCGTTACAGGCCAGTTGATTGACGCAGCCGACGGCGCCCACCTATGGTCCGAGCGGTACGACCGCGAGACCAGCGACATCTTCACGCTTCAGGATGACATCGCCACGGCAATCGCCGGAGCATTGCGGGTGAAGCTTTCGCCGGAAGCCATGCCGAAACGCTATGAACCGAACCTCGCCGCCTATGAGGCTTATCTGAAGGCCAGGTATCTGCAAGCCAAGGCAACGCCGGAGTCGCTCGAGTTAGCGAAACAATGCCACGAGCGCGCGATTAAGCTCGATCCGGCCTTTGCCCTCGCTCGGGCTGAGGTTGGATTCTACTGGGTCGCAATGACCATGTTTGGCAGGTGCCCGGCGGACAAAGCTTTGCAGGCGGCGCGCGCAGAAGCCGAGCGAGCGCTCCAAATCGATCCGGCCCTCCCGGACGCGCATGCTCTGTCGGGATACCTGTCCGCGGTCTTCGAGCAGGATTGGACCAAAGCCGAACAATATTTCGCCTTTCCGGGGGCAAGGCAAGTCGGCACATCGATCACCCGGCCCCTTTATGGATGGTTTCAGTACTTGAGCGGCAATGTTGCGGAGGCGATCGCGCTCGCACAGCGTGCCATCGAAGAAGACCCGCTCGATGTGTGGTCGCGGATGAATCTGCACGCCTATCTGCAGGCTGCGGATCGTGAGCGGGAAGCGCTTGAGCAATTGCGGAAGGTGCTGGAACTGGACCCGAACCAGGCCGTGGCCCTGGTATCCGTAGCCATGATCCTCGCCGACCAGGGCAACCTGCATGAGGCGCTGGCGACCGCTCGGCAAGCTTATTCCATTGGGCCGTGGCTGCCCGAAGCAACCGGCGTTCTTGCCGCGCTCCTCTATCGCAATGGGGACGATGCCGAGTCCCAATCGATCGCGAAAACACTTGGTTCAGGTGCGGCGCCTGGTGATGCGCGCGCCCAGGCGATCTTTCACCTGCTCTGCGGTGAAGTCGATAAAGGAGCCGACTGGGCCGAGCGGGCGATCAAGGAGGGCGACCTCGCCATGAGGACGGTCTATATCCGCTTCGTGGCCTGTAAGCAGTTGAGAGCGAGCAACCGTTGGCCAAAGATTGCGAAGATGATTAACCTGCCACAAGCCGCAGAGGCCCTCGCCCGGAACACTTCACCCCAACAACCTGCGCGGGAAATTCATCCCGCCGCCGGCTCTGGCGCAGTTCGCGCCGATGAGGGCTTCTGGGTTGCCGTGCTGCCATTCAAGCACAGCGGCCCCGATCTAGCGGCCCTGGCCGAGGGACTCACCGAAGACATCGTCACCGGCTTGTCGCGCTTCTCTTACCTGCGCGTCATCGCCCGCAGCTCGACCACGCGGTTCGCCCAGAGCGCCGTGGATGTTCGTGCCGCAGGGAAGGAGCTCGGCGCGCGTTATGTGATGGAAGGCAGCCTGCGCCGGGCGGGACCCAAGCTGCGGCTTGCGGTACAGCTCATCGACGCCGCCACCGGCGCAAATCTCTGGGCTGAGAACTTCGAGCGCGCCTTCAACGCAGAAGCCTCCTTCGAATTGCAGGACGATCTGGTGCCGCGCATCGTCTCCACCGTCGCCGACACACAGGGAATCATGCCGCGCAGCATGGCCGAGCTCCTGCGCATGAAGGATCCGGCCGAACTTACTCCCTACGAGGCCGTCCTGCGCAGCTTCGCTCACTTCCAGCGCGTCAACGCCGAGGAGCACCTGGCGTCCCGTGCCGCCCTGGAGCGCGCCGTCGAGCTGCAGCCCGCCTACGCCGACGGCTGGGCCATGCTGTCGCTCATCTGCAAGGAAGAATTCGCGCATGAATTCAACCTGCGCCCCGATCCGCTCGGCCGGGCTTTCGCGGCAGCGCAGCGCGCGGTCGAAGCCGCGCCCTCCAACCACCTCGCTTACCATGCCCTGGCCGCGGTCCAGTTTTTCCTAGGAGATCGCGCATCCTTCAGGATGGCCGCGGAGCGAGCCATCGAATTGAACCCAGCCGACGGCTTCACCATCGCCTATTTGGGTTCCTTCATCGCCTATGCCGGCGATTGGGAGCGCGGCTGCGAGCTGTCAGCCAGGGCGCGCGCCCTCAACCCTCACCATCCCGGCTGGTACTGGTTTGCGCCCTGCTTCGACGCCTTCCGCAAGGGCGACTACCGCCTCGCCCTCGAGTCCGCCCGCAAGGTCAACATTCCCAACTTCTGGCGCACCTGCGTGGCGATGGCGGCCTGCCACGGCCATCTCGGTCAGCGCGAACTGGGGCAGCACGCCGTGGAGACGCTGCTGAAACTGCGGCCCAAATTTGCCAGCGAGGCACGCGCCGATCTCGGCATCTATTGGCAGCCGGATCTGGTCGAACAACTCATCGAAGGTCTCTGCAAATCCGGACTAAGGCTCACTCCGGAAGGCGCGGCATCGTCTCCCGCGCGTCATTCCGGCGTTTCATCCGTCGCATACGACACATCTTCCTCCGTACACGACGCATCTGGCGCGGTCCGTGCGGATGAAGGCTTTTGGGTCGCCGTCCTTCCCTTCAAATGCGTTGGCGGCAACACCGAACTCACCGCCCTCGCCGACGGCCTCACGGAAGACATCGTCACCGGCCTCTCGCGCTTCTCTTACCTGCGCGTCATCGCCCGCAGCTCCACCGCGCGCCTTGCCAAAGATGCAGGCGACATCCGCACCGCCGGCAAAGAAATCGGCGCGCGCTACGTGATGGAAGGCACTCTGCGCCGGGCCGGAACCAAGTTGCGCCTCGCCGTGCAGCTCGTCGACGCCGTCACCGGCGCGCATCTCTGGGCTGAGAACTTCGAGCGCGCCTTCTCGCCCGATGCTCTTTTTGAACTTCAGGACGACCTCGTACCCCGCATCGTCTCCACGATCGCGGACATGAACGGCGTGCTGACCCGCAGCCTGAGCGATGCCGTACGCAATCGTGCTCCCGAAGACCTGAGTCCTTACGAAGCGGTATTGCGCAGCTTCGCCTACGCCGCGCGGCTCGGGGCCGGAGAACTTGCCGAGGCGCGCAACGCCCTGGAAGTGGCAGTGCATAAGGCGCCCTCCTATGGCGATGCATGGGCCATGCTGGCCTTCCTGTGTGTCCAGGACTACGGCCAGGGTTACGACCTCCAGCCTGACGCCCTCGAGCGCGGCTTCATCGCGTCGCAGCGTGCCGTTGAAGAGGCGCCCTCCAGCCACATGGGCTATTTTGCCCTCGCCCAGGCGCTCTTCTTCCGCAAGGAATGGCAGGGATCCAAGGATGCCGCCGAAAAGGCGGTCGCGCTCAATCCCTTCGACGGCAATTGCATCGCCTTCATGGGCGAACTGCTCGTCTATGCCGGCGACACCGCGCGCGGGCTCGAGCTCTCCGACCGCGCCAAACAACTCAATCCCCATCATCCCGGATGGTACTGGTTTGCCAACTTCCATCACGCTTACCACCAGCGCGATTACCGCGAGGCGCTCCGCTGCGCGCTCAAAGTGAACATACCCGGCCACTGGGGCACGCACGCGGCCATCGCCGCCGCCGCCGGCCAGTTGGGAGATCGGGAAACGGCCCAAAGAGCCATCCGCTCATTACTCGAAATTCGGCCCGACTTCTTCACTAACATGACCAAGCGAATGATGAAGTGGTGGAAGCCGGAGTATGTTGAGCAAATCAACGAAGGCTGGCGCAAAGCCGGGCTTGAGATCGCTCCTCAGGCCGAAGCCTCAGCCCCCGCGCCCGTGTCCGGCGCTTCATCCGTCGTACACGACGTATCCGGCGCGGTGCGCGCCGGCGAAGGCTTCTGGGTCGCCGTCCTGCCCTTCAAGTACGCCGGCGCGAGCACGGATATCGCCGCCCTTGCCGACGGCCTCTCTGAAGAAATCATCACCGGCCTTTCGCATTTCTCTTATCTGCGCGTCATCGCCCGCGGCTCGACCCTCAAATACGCCAACCAGAACACCGATCTGCGCACGATTGGCAAGGAGCTTGGCGCGCGCTACGTGATGGAGGGCAATCTGCGCCAGGCGGGCAACCGGCTGCGCGTCGCCGTGCAACTCGTCGAGACCACCTCCGGCGCGCATCTCTGGGCTGAGACTTACGACCGCGCCTTCACGCCTGAGTCCATCTTCGAGTTGCAGGACGATCTCGTTCCTCGCATCGTCTCCACCGTCGCCGACCAATACGGCGTGCTGCCGCGCAGCATGTCCGAGGCCCTGCGCAGCAAGAGCGAAGCCGACCTCACCCCGCATGAGACAGTGCTGCGAACCTTTAGCTATTTCGAGCGGATCACTCCGGAAGAGCATGCCATTGTGAGGCGCATTCTGGAGCGCGCCGTTCACGACGCTCCCAACGAGGCCGATTGCTGGGCCATGTTATCGATGATCTACCGGGGCGAATTCGCCCAGGGATTCAATTCGCAGCCAGACCCGCTCGGACGCGCGCAGGCGGCGGCGCAACGCGCAGTGGACCTGGCCGCCTCCAATCACCTCGGCTGGTTTGCCCTGGCATCCGCCCATTTCTTCAAAAAGGAAATGGGTCCATTTCGCGCGGCTGCGGAAAAGTCCCTCGCGCTGAATCGATTGGATGGGAGTACCCTCGCGTACTTGGGCCTAATGCGCGCCGCCTCCGGCGATTGGGAGGCAGGCTGTGCGCAGGTGGAGAAAGCCATCGAACTCAATCCCAATCATCCCGGATGGTACAAGATCGCCGTCTTTGCCAATGCCTATCGCAAAGGCGATTATCAGGCGGCTCTCGAGGCAGCCTTGCGCATGAACTTGCCCGGCTATTTCCACGCCCACGCCGCCCGTGCGGCAGCGTATGGCCAACTCGGGCAGCGCGAGGAAGGGCAAAAGGCAGTCAAGGAATTGCTTGTTCTGCGCCCTGACTTCGCAAGAACCGCGCGTCTCGAGTATGGAAAGTGGTACGCTCCCCGGGAGATCGAGCAGCTCGTCGACGGTCTGCGCAAGGCGGGGCTGGACATTCCCGACGAAGGTCAGCCCGCGCCGGTTGCGCCTTCAACTTCATCCGGCATGCACCGCGCCGTAACCGGACCGCCCTCCATCGCCGTGCTGCCCTTCGCCAATCTCAGCGCCGAGAAGGATCAGGAGTATTTTTCCGACGGCCTCGCCGAGGAGATCATCAACCTGCTCGCGCATGTATCAGGCTTGCGTGTCATCGCGCGCACCTCAGCCTTCGCGTTCCGCGGCAAAGAGCAGGACATTCGCGGCATCGCGGACACGCTCGGCGTGAATACGATTCTGCAAGGCAGCGTGCGCCGCTCCGGCAGCCGCATCCGCGTCACCGCGCAACTGATCGACGCCGCCGACAGCTCGCATCTCTGGTCGCAGCGCTACGACCGCGAGATGACCGACGTCTTCGCCATCCAGGACGAGATCGCCGCCGCCATCGCGGAGCAGTTGAAGTTGAGCCTCACCGCAACTCCATCCGCGGAAAAACACACGCCGCCCGTCGCCGCATACGAAGCGCTGCTGCAGGCGCGCCATCATCTGTATAAGTACTCGCCCGACAGCATGGCCCGCGCGGTGCTGTGTCTTGAGAAGGCGCTGTCCATCGATCCAGAGTATGCGGCGCCTTATGCCAGCGTGAGCATGTACTACTGCAGGCTGGCGCAGATGGGCGCGGCGAATGCAGCAGAGACGCTGCCCAAGGCAAGAGCGGCTGCGCAAAAGGCATTGACTCTGGACGACAGCATGGCCAGCGCCCATGCTGCACTCGGAGCCGTGTGCGCCCTCGCTGACTACGACTGGTCCGCAGCCGGAACGCACTTTCGGCGTGCGCTCGAATTGGATCCGGTCTCCCCCGAAGTCATCGCCCTCCACGTCCTCTATTTGAGATCCGTAGGCCGGCTGGACGAGGCACTGGACGCGTTGAAGCGCTGGCTGCAACGGGATCCGCTCTCCATCCTCGCGCGCAATGGTGCGGCCGGGACTCTGATTATGATGCGCGATTTCGAAGCTGCGGAGGCCATGGCGCAGGAGACTTTGAATCTCGAACCGAACGACGGTTACTCGATGTTCTGCCTCGTCGAGTCCAAACTCGCCTTCAAGCAATACCAGGAGGCCATTGCGCTGGCGGAAGAGACGGTTCGAATTCACGGGCAATGGATTGTCCCGCTCGCCTTCCTGGGCATAGCCTACGCCCGCGGCGGCCGGCCCGCGGATGCGCGCCGCGTGCTGGTCGAGATGCATGAATTGAGCGCTAAATCAGGGTATACGCACTCAAACGCGTTTGCAGCCGTGCACGTCGCCCTGGAAGAGTACGACACCGCCGCGGACCTTCTCAACCAATCGATTGACCAGCGGGAGCTCATTATCACCAATCTGAAAGTATGGTCGCTCTACGACGATTTCCGCTCCCACCCACGCTATCCGGCCCTGCTCAAGAGGATGAACCTCTGAGTCTCCTCTTGCATGAAGCCCCCGTCCGTCGCATGACTCAGTGCCTGCGGCTCACCGCTCATTTATAGTGTGAGCTCAAGATCGAGTTTTCTTAAAACACTTGTTGAAAAGAGAGCCCCGAATGAATCGTTCTTCGAAATTCGCATGTCTCGCATTTCCATTGATCGCTGCAATCGCTGTCCTGATCCCGTCCGCGCAGGCGCAAGGCCGATCCCCCGATGCCGCCGCCATCGCCCGCCGCAATGCCATCGAAAAGGAGCTTGAGTCGATTGCCATCATCGAGCGCAAGGTCATGGTGCCCATGCGCGACGGCAAGCGCATGCAGGCCGACATCTACCGGCCCAAAGACGAGTCGAAGAATTATCCCATCATCTTCTCCCGCACGCCCTACAACTTCAATTATTGGGATGTGGAGCTAGGCGCGCCGCGCGACATGTCCACCGAGCTCGAAGCGGTAAAGCACGGCTACGCCTACATCGAGATGAATGAACGCGGCCGCTACTTCTCCGAGGGCGACTACGACATCCTCGGCACCCCGCTCACCGACTCCGACGATGAACTCGACTGGATGGGCGGCCTGCCCTGGTCCGCGGACAAGGTCGGTCTCATAGGCTGCTCGTCTACCGCCGAGTGGCAGCTCAACGTAGCCTCGCGCGGCAACAAGGCGCTCACCACCTTTATCCCGGAGAGCTTCGGCGCAGGCGTCGGCCGCGTCGGACCCTACTACGAGCAGGGCAACTGGTTCCGCGGCGGCGCAGTGCAAATGCTCTTTGCGCCCTGGCTCTACGACTACGGGCTGTCGACCAACGATGGCAAGCCCAACTTCCCGCCGGGAATGTCGCAGCAGGCTCTGGTCACCGCCGCCAAATCCTACGATCTCGGCGCGCACCCGCCTACTGTCGACTGGTCCAAGGCCCTGTGGCACCTGCCGGAAAAAGATATCCTTGCCGCCGTTGGCGCACAGCACGGCATCTTCGCCGACACCACGCCCTCCGGCAAGCCCGGCATGATCGCACGCGGCCCCAACGATCCCTCCTGGTACCAGGGCGGCTTGTGGAACGACGGGCTGCGCATCGACATTCCCGGCCTGTGGTTCATGACCTGGTACGACATCAGCGTCGGCCCCAACCTGGCAGCGTACAACTACGTCCGCAAGACCGCCGACCCCACCGTTGCAAGCGAGCAATACGCCGTAATCGCGCCCGTGCCCCACTGCAGCTACAAGCGTGCCGCCGAGCACACTATTGTCGGCGAGCGCGACCTGGGCGACGCCCGCCTCGATTACGACGCGCTCACTTACGGCTGGTTCGACCATTTCCTCAAGGGCAACGACAATGGCCTGCTCGCCAAGACGCCCAAGGTCCAGTACTACACCATGGGCAGTAACAAATGGCAGTCGTCCGACACATGGCCGCCGGCGGACGCCAGGCCCATGACCTTCTACCTGGCCAGCGGCGGCCATGCCAACTCGCTCAATGGCGATGGCGCTCTGGTGCCCGCGCCGGAACCGAAAGACGCCGCCGACCAGTTCGTCTACGATCCCATGAATCCGGTTCCCACCCACGGTGGCGGCTTCTGCTGCATGGGCTCCGAGTACCATCCCGGCGCTCTCGACCAGCGTGCCATGGAAACCCGCAGCGACATTCTCGTCTACTCGACCGGCCCGCTCAAGGAAGGCCTCGAAGTCACCGGCGACATCGGCGTAACCCTCTACGTGTCCAGCGACGCCAAGGACACCGACTTCACCGTCAAGCTCATCGATGTGCTGCCCGACGGCACCGCCTACAACATCGACGAAAACATCCAGCGCGTCCGCTATCGCGAGGGCTACGACAAGGCGCCCGTGTTCATGGAGAAGGGCAAGGTCTACAAGGTCACATTCCAGCCCATGGAAACCAGCATTTACTTCGCAGCCGGGCACGAGATTCGCGTCGAAGTCAGCAGCAGCAACTTTCCCCGCTTCGACCGCAACCTGAACACCGGCGGCAATAACTACGACGAGGCCACAGGCGTGGTCGCGCACAACGCGGTCCACCATTCAGCGCAGTATCCGTCGAGCATCTCGCTGAGTGTGGTGAAGAAATAGGCGTGGATTCGCGAATAGGAGGGATGGAGCCGACGGTCAGACTTGAACTGACGACCTGCTGATTACGAATCAGCTGCTCTACCAACTGAGCTACGTCGGCGGCCTCTTCGATTGTATCGTTGCGCCGGGTTTCGGTAAAGTTGGGCAGAAGGATTCAATGCCAGAGGAGGACCATGCTCGGACAAACAATTCAACTGGCGCTGCGCGTAGCAATTGTGTGGGCGCTGGGGATGGTGCTGGCTGTGGGTGTGAGCGCGTTGTTGCCCGAGAGCTCGGGCATCCCCATCCCTGCGCGCCAGGGCGATCTCTTCGTCTCCTACAGCCGCATGGGCTTCTGGACCTGCATGTTCGGGCCGGTCATTGTCACCGGCCTGATCGTCTTCCGCGCCATGATGGCCGACATTGGATTGCAGTCGTTTCATTAAACTGGCTGCCGGTAGGCGCCGGCGGCGACAGCTATACTGCTCCCCATGGAACCGAACCCCCTGGAAGAATGGCAGCGGCTCACGGAAGCCTATCGGGAGATGTACGACGAGGAGCTGCTCAACCTGGCTGCCGTCCCCGAAGATTTGACCGAGACGGCGCGGCAGGTTCTGCGCGACGAGATCAGGAAGCGCGGTCTGGATGAGCCGCGGGCCGCAGGCAATGCGTCCGGAAGCGCAGAGCGTATCCCGCCGCCTGGCTGGGATCAGGGCCTCGACGAGTCCGGCGGAGAAGGCGCAACCCGGAACGACGGTCAGCCCGTCGAGTTCACCTGGAAGGCGCTGCTGTGCGAGTGCGATGAGCAGGAACAGGCCTGGCAGATCTACGAGATGTTGCGCAGATCAGGCATCGAGAGTTGGATCGAGGGTCCGCGATCACGGTCTTACGCCCCCAATCCCAGAGTCGTTGTCGCCGCCGATCAGCTCGACAAGGCGCGCGAGATTGCAGCCAGGCCCATCCCCCAGGACATCGTCGACGAATCCAAAATGACCGCACCGGAATTCGAGCCGCCCCGTTGCCCCAAATGCGGCGACACCGACCCGGTACTCGAGGACGTGGATCCGGTCAACGCATGGCGTTGCGAAGCGTGTGGGGCAGAATGGACTGAATCCGCGGAAGGCCGCGATCCCGAAACGGAAGCGCCAGGACGATGATCCCCTTAAAACGGAAAGAGCCGCCCGGCAACAGGGCAGCTCCTTCCTCAGGGAGAATAGTTCCAACGGAGGCAAAGCCATCAGAACTTTCTGGCTGCATAGTAGGGGCGGGGAGAGGGAGTGTCAAGGACAAATCAGCGGTGAAATAAGGGCTTTTGATTCAATAAGTTAAAAATTAAATTCGAGAGGAAATGAGGGCTCGCTCTTCGCCGCATATTCGCCTGTGAATATCCCCGCATCTCCGTCATTTCAGGGTGTTTCTTACGGTTTTTATGCGTATTCCACCGGGTATTGGAGACGCCATTAACCCTTCGGATGCGGACGTGGATTCACCGCCGCCGTTGCATCCCATTCCTCGCGCAGATCCAGGCTGATGAACTCGGCGTCGTAGACCGAGGAAATCGGCTTGCCGCGCGCCATCCGATAGAGAGCTCGGCCGCCCCCGAGGAAAAAACCCAGAAGCACTGCGGCGCTGGCCCCAATGATGACCAGGGTGACAATGCCCAGCAGCAGCTTGCCGGTCTTTGCCACCTCCGACTCCATCGGCTGCGGGATCGAGATCAGGTCGGCTTCATAGTGCACGGTGGCCAGGAGCTTGTGGCTTTCGTCCGGAATGGCGTCGCCGCTGACCAAGGCCACCAGCGGCCCGCTGCGCCGAACCTCCAGCGAGGCCTGGTCTGAGTCCGCCAGCGGCTTGGGCCACGGCTGCTGGGCCTGGTTGCCGGCCTTGACGAAGTCGCGGATCTTGCTTTCCTGTGCGGTGGCAATCTGCGGCGTGGGGTAGTCGATGATGGTGAGCGTGGCGGGCCCGGAGCGCAGCGTGTAGTTGGCTGTGACGGTTTCAGCGCCCAGATCGAAGCCCACCAGTTCGGGTGGCAGTACCCCGCCTGCGCCGGCATAGCCCGCCGGACCCAGCGCGTAGTGCGTGGTCTGCCCGTCGAGCGAGGCCTTCGGCAGGCTGGCCAGCACCGGAGGCGTCAGGGACTTGTTGCCTCCCGGCACAGGCAGATGGCTGGCCAGTTCGCGCAGTTCCGAGCCGGACATGGGACCGATCTGCGAGAAGTTCGCGTCGACCATGCTATTGCCCAGCCAGAACAGTACATGGTTGTGATTGGACGCCGCGCCGGCGCCAATATCTTCTTTGGGCCAGCCCGACGGCCGGTAGAAGGAGTACGCGCCAAAGGCGCCGGAGGCGTCGCGGAAGCGGAGCGCTCGCAGTGAGAGCGTTTCCCCGCTGCGTTTATAGGTGGCCAGCGCGCCATCGGTAAACTCGTACTCCTTCAGGGCAGGGGCATTGGCCGGATCGGCCAGCGTAGGATCGGTGACGGTCTTCGGTGGCACGTCAGCAACCCAGCCGGCAAACGAGTTGGGCAGCAGCGCTGCGGGTACGGCTGGCGCGGGCGCTGTTGCGGGCGCCTTGGTGGGAGCCGGAGCAGCCTTGGCCGGCGCAGCTTGACCTGCCGCTGAGTCGATCCCGGCGCAAAGCGCAGCCGCGCAAACTGAATAAGCCAGAATGGAATTCCAACGCATCGGCACACCCTGGTATTCAGGGTACACTTCTCAACCCCGAGCCGGCGGTGTCCCCTATGTCTATTGGACACTGGCAGGCGCGAAAAGGTTCCTGCGCGGAAGTCTCAGCGCTCCGTCTCGGGTTGGGAGTCATCCCACGGCGTCAGCCGCGGCAGCCAGCGCGGCACATGACGCTGATAGCGGCGATAATCCTCGGGATAACGGCGAGCCAGGGTCGGCTCCTCGTAGAGAAGCACAAACAGAAAAAAGAACAGCCAGGCAAATACCGCTTCGACAACCAGGATGCGGCGCCAGAGGAGGATAGCCTCGCCGGCCAGCGCAATCAGCACGCCAATGTACATGGGGTTGCGGACATAGCGGTAGAACCCGCTCACCACCAGCCGTTCCGTGGGCACGCCGGGCACGAGCGTCCCGCGGCCCACATAGATGAAGCGGCGAATGGAATTT
>Ga0326727_10012591_pt1 | contig 19189 bp, 12 predicted proteins | sample MB2enrmetagenome_FD_207643 | JGI IMG/M metagenome (GOLD analysis project Ga0326727, IMG submission 207643) | Lab enriched peat soil microbial communities from McLean, Ithaca, NY, United States - MB29MY | ecosystem: Environmental > Terrestrial > Soil > Wetlands > Peat | place: USA: New York...
GCGTAGCGAACACACCATTCGTTACGGGATCGGCGAGAACCTGTATGGCGCCGAGGAGATCGCGGCATTCCGCGCGGCGCGCTCCCCGGTCGGGCTGGCGCGTCGGCTGTCACGCACGGTGATCACCACCTATGGTGACGATTTCGCAACCGCATCGACGCTGTTCGCGCGCGACACGATGCCAGGTAAAATCGGTCGGCAGATGCAGACCTGGGTCCGCACCCCGGACGGCTGGCGGGTCGTCGCGGCGCACGTGAGTGTCATCGATGCGGGGTGAACCGGAGGCCCGTCGACCGTCGCAAATTCGGCGAGGGGGGGATGGCCCCGACAAGCCCAGCCCATGACGACTTGGGTGTTTCGCGCGGTAGGTCAACCGTTCCGCTGACTGTTACCACTCAGTGGCGCCCCCTCCTTGCCAGCCATCAGTGTCGATCGCCCCAGTGGCCGCCGTCGCCGTGCCAGCCCCCCTCATGCCAGCCGCCACCGCCAACCACCACGGCGCCGCCATAGCCGTAAGCGGGATAACCATAGGCCGGATAACCATACCCATAAGCGTAGGCGGGCGCCGGCGCCGCCGCATAGGGAGTGTATACGCACCCTTGCAGCAGTGCTGCCCCGGCGATCAGCGCGAACGTCGCCAACAAGCGTCGATTGGTTCGCTGCGTCATCGAAATTCTCCTTCTTGGCGTGCCGGGCGATAAGCCGTGCAGCGGCACCCAATTTGGAAGTTAGGATCGATCATGGCGGGAAAGTGGTGGCCTCGGATTAATTGCCCCCGACCGGATCACAGTTCGGGCATGGCAGGGTGGCGCCACGCGACCGGCGTGGGTGTCGGGGAGTTCACCCTACCCTGGGCGCGGCGCTATGACCTGGGGCTCGTGGCGCGCGTCGCCAACGCCGCATCATAGGCGGCGCGGGCCGTGCGCACTGCCTCGCGCGTCGAGACCTCGGGCACCGCGACATCCCACCAATGGCCGCCCGCCTCGGTGCTGCCGCGCGGATCCGTGGCGATAACGATAACGGTCGTGCGTGGCGCGTCATGCGCGCGCCGCACCGCGTCCTCCAGCGCGGCAAGGTCGTTGACCTGTTCCGCGAGCGCACCAAGGCTGGCGGCGTGGGCGCGGAAGTCGATCGCTGGCAGTGCCTCGTGCCGCGCATCGGCCAGCAGGTTGTTGAACCCCGCGCCGCCGGTGGCGCGCTGCAGGCGGTCGATGCAGCCGAATCCGCCATTGTCCAGCAGCACGATCGTCAGCTTCAGCCCCAGCATGACCGAGGTGGCGATCTCCGAGTTCATCATCAGGTAGCTGCCGTCGCCGACCATGACGATCACCTCGCGCGAGGGATCGGCGAGCTTCACGCCGAGGCCGCCGGCGATTTCGTAGCCCATGCAGGAATAGCCGTATTCCAGGTGGTAACTACCGGGTCCCTCGGCCTGCCACAGCTTGTGCAACTCGCCCGGCAGCCCTCCGGCGGCGCAGACCAACACCGCGCCAGGCGCCGCCGCGCGCTGCACCGCGCCGATGACGTGCGCATCGGTCGGGATGGCGTTGCCGGGCGCGGTGGCGGCGGCCGCCTGTGCGTGCCAGGCGTCGCGCCATGCGGCAGCGGCCGCGATCCAGGTGGCGGGGGAACGATGCGCCCCCAGCGCGGTCCCGAGCGCCGCCAGTCCCACGCGCGCATCGGCGACCAGCGGCAATGCGTCGTGCTTGCCGGCGTCAAACGGCTGCACGTTCAGGCCAATGATCCTGCCCGAGAACAATGTGCGGGACCCGGTGGTGAAGTCCTGCAAACGGGTGCCGATCGCCAGCACCACGTCAGCCGCGGCGGCCGCATGGTTCGCCGCCGCCGTGCCGGTCACGCCGATCGCGCCGAGGTTCAGCGCGTGGCGGAACGGCAGGGCGCCCTTGCCGGCCTGCGTCTCGGCCACTGGAATGCCATGCGCCTGCGCGAACTGCGCCATCGCCTCGGTGGCGTCGGCGTACATCACGCCGCCGCCGGCGACGATCAATGGCGCGCGCGCGGCACGCAGGGCGGCGACCGCGGTTTCCAGTTCGATGGCGTCCGGCGCTGGACGACGCGGGCGCCAGAGGTGCGGCGCGAAGAACGCCGTCGGCCAGTCGTATGCCTCGGCCTGGGTGTCCTGGCACAGCGCCAGGGTCACCGGCCCGCACTCGGCCGGGTCGGTCAGCACCGCCATCGCGCGCGGCAACGCGGTCAGCAGTTGTTCCGGTCGCGCAATGCGGTCGAAGTAGCGCGACACCGGCCGAAAGCAATCGTTCACCGAAACGGTTGCGTCGCCCCAGTCCTCCAGTTGTTGCAACACCGGATCCGGCCGGCGGGAGGCGAAAACGTCGCCCGGCAGGAACAGCACCGGCAGCCGGTCGACATGCGCCAGCGCCGCCGCGGTGACCATGTTGCTGGCGCCAGGGCCGATCGAGCTGGTGCATGCCATCATGCGCCGCCGGCGGGATGCCTTGGCGAAGCCGATCGCCGCGTGGCCCATCGCCTGCTCGTTATGCGCGCGGAATGTCGGCAATGCCCCGCGCGCTTCATACAAGGCTTCACCAAGGGCGGCGACGTTGCCGTGGCCGAAGATCGCCCAGACGCCGGCGAACAACGCCACCTCGGTGCCATCCAGTTCGCCACGCTGCGCGGCGAGGTAGCGCACCAGGGCTTGCGCGGCGGTCAGGCGGATCGTTTCCATGTCTTTCCCTCCCTGGTAGGAGTGTCACTTGAAATAGGGGGAGGGACAATGCTGACCATCGCGGTCCTCGGCGCCGGCCGGATCGGGCGCATCCATGCCGGCAACATCGCCGCGCATCCGGATGCGCGCCTGGCCGGCATCGCCGACACGGTGCCGGAGGCTGCCGCGCGGCTGGCCGAGAGCTTGGGCACGCGCACGCTGACGGTCGATGAGGCGATGCGCGCCGACGCGGTGCTGATCGCCTCGCCCACGCCCACCCACGCGGATTATATCGAGCGCGCCGCGGCGGAGCGCCGCCCGGTGTTCTGCGAGAAGCCGATCGATCTGTCAGCGGATCGGGTGCGCGGCTGCCTGGCTGCCGTGCGCGCGGCGGGCATCAAGCTGATGGTCGGCTTCAACCGCCGGTTCGATCCGCATTTCGCAACGTTGAAAGCGCGCCTCGATGGCGGCGAGATCGGCGGGCTGGAGCTGCTGACGATTATCAGCCGCGATCCGTCGCCGCCGCCGATCGCCTATGTCGAAAGCTCGGGCGGATTGTTCCGCGACATGATGATCCATGACCTGGACATGGCGCGCTTCCTGCTGGATGAGGAACCGGTCGAGGTCATCGCCGCCGCGTCCTGCCTGGTCGATCCGGCGATCGGCGCGGCGGGTGATGTGGATACGGCCGTGGTGACATTGCGCGCGGGCTCGGGGCGGCTGTGCCAGATCTCCAACTCGCGCCGCGCGACCTACGGCTACGACCAGCGCATCGAGGCGCACGGCGCCAAGGGGATGTTGCGCGCTGGCAACGTGTTGCCGACCACGGTGGAGCTGGCCGATGCGGCGGGGTTTCGCAGCGACCCGGTGCTGCCGTTCTTTCTGGAGCGCTACGCCGCGGCTTATCGCGCCGAACTGGGCGCTTTCGTTGCGGCATTGCATGGCGACGCCCCGGTCCAGCCCGACGGCGAGGACGGGCTGCGAGCGCTGCTATTAGCCGATGCGGCGTTGGAATCGTCGCGCGCCGGCCGCGCGGTTCGGGTGGCGGAGGTGTGAGATGAAGATCGGGCTGGTGACTGACGGACTGCCGGATCTGACGCTGCCGGATTTGCTGCGTACAGCCGCCGAGATGGGGATCGCGACGCTGGAATTCGGCTGTGGCAACTGGTCCTCGGCACCGCACCTGAAGCTCGACGCGCTGCTGGACTCGGCCCCGGCGCGCAACGATCTCCTGGCCCGGATCGCCGCGCATGGATTGTCGATCAGTGCGCTGAACTGTTCCGGCAATCCGCTGCATCCCGGCGAGCACGGCCGCGCGCATCGTAAGGTCACCAGCAAGACGATTCAGCTCGCCGGGCTGTTGGGCATCCCGCGCGTGGTGATGATGTCGGGCTGTCCCGGCGGACCCGGCGATGCGAACGCGAACTGGGTGACCACGGCATGGCCGCCGGAGGCTGCGCACGTACTGGATTGGCAATGGTCCGAGCAGGTGATCCCGTATTGGCGCAGCCTGGTGCAGGAGGCGCAGGCGGCGGGCGTCGCGCGCCTGTGCCTGGAGCTGCACGGCCAGCAGAACGTCTTCAACGTGGCGACATTGTTCCGCCTGCGGGACGCGGTCGGCCCAATGGTCGGCGCCAATTTCGATCCCAGCCATCTGTTCTGGATGACTGCCGATCCGATCGCCGCGGTGGCCGCGCTGGGCGAGGCGATCTATCACGTGCATGCCAAGGACACGCGCATCAACGTGCCCGTCGCGGCGGTGAACGGACAGATCGACGTGACGCCGATGGCGCAGCTCGACGCGCGGGCCTGGTCGTACGTGACGCTGGGTGATGGCCACGATGCAGCATGGTGGCGCGGGTTTTGTGCCGCACTGCGGCAAGCCGGCTACGACGACGTGCTGTCGATCGAGCACGAGGATGTTGCGTTGCCGCCGCTGGCGGGTGTGCAACGATCGGTTGCGCTGCTGCGGGCGGTGATGGCGGGGTAGGTGGCGGAAGGGAATGGGAGTCGAACCCACCAGAAGCCGTCGAACAGCCCCTCCCGGATTTGAAGTCCGGACGCCCCACCGGGGACGTTTCCCCTCCGAATTAACCTCTTCTCCCCCCTTGCGGGAGGGGGGGAGGGGCGGTGCCAGTAACGCACCTTAAGACCCAGTTGCTCCGACCCCTCCCCCCAACCTTGGTCCGCTTCGCGGCCCAAGCCCGCAAGGGGAGGGGAGGGCACCCCGTTCACCCGAACAGCCCCGCCCTCCGCCGATTGAGGAACCGTTCATCCCCCCGCCGCACCGTCACGCCGTGCCGATCGAGAAACTCCAGCACCTGGATCGCCACCTTGCGCCCGGCATTATGGCTGCCCTCACCCAGATGATCGCGGAACCTTGCAGCATTGAACAGGGTTCCCGCTGGATCCGACAGACGCGCGGTGATCGCCACCATCTCTGCCACCGTCGCGCGCAAAAAGAAATGATCGAGCGCCACCTCGTCCACCTCGCCACGCCGGGCGACCGATTTCAGCACGCGGCGCACGCGACGCTCGTCAACGTGCAATGATCGGGCGAAGTCGCGCACACGCGGCGGACGAAAACGTTCCGGGCCCGACAGATGCGCCAGGATATCCTGCCAGATTGCCTCGTCGTCGGCCGACAGGCGCGCGGTATGCGTGGGACGGCGCACCCAGGCGCCCTGTATCACCACATCGGCCGCCGCCTGCGACCCGGCCAGCACCGCACGAAACGCCACCGGCGTGAGGCGAGGCTGCACCGCAAGGCGCAGGCGCGGCAGCGTCATCCCGTGCAGGTCGGGATTGGCCCTATGGAATGCATCCAAAACCGCAACGATCGAGCGGCGCAGTCCAGCCCACACCGCCTGTGTTGTGCCCCACCGCGTGCCGTCACCGGGCAGCGTCACCAGGGCCGCCGCTTGCAGCAGCGCGTCACCCGCCTCGGTCGATAGTCCGTGGTCGCGCAGGAATAAATCGAGATCGACCAGCCAGGGGTCCTGACTGGCGAGCTCGGTCAGCATCGCGGCGCCAACCGGCGCATCGCGTGCCTGCAAGGCGGCAAGTCGTTCCGGTGTGCGACGCCGTCGATCCGGCGGCCGCAGGTCCAGCAGCGTGCCACCCCCCAGCGTGCGGCTGGCGCTGGTATCGCGCAGCACGAGACGGTCGCCCTCCAATGCGGCGATCGGCTCGTCCAGCACCAGTTGCACCAGCGCTGTCGCACCGGGAGCGATACGATCGGCGTCGAGCGGAACCAGTCGGCCGGCGACCTCGGCCGCGGCATGGTGCAGCCGGACCGGCATCCAACTGGTCAGTGCGCGCGGTTCATCGCCGAGCACCGTGATGCGCGCATCGATCCGGCGTGTCGGTGCATGCAGCACCGGATCGAGCACCATGTCACCGCGCTGGATCGTGGTGCGGGTGATGCCCGGGCCGGCAAGGTTCAACGCACAGCGATCGCCGGCCACGGCAACCTCGGCCGCCTGGTTCTGGCGGTGCAACGACCTTACCCGCGCGTCCAGCGCCGGCGGCGACACCAGCACGCGATCGCCAACGGCGACCTTACCGGACAAGATCGTTCCGGTCACAACCGTGCCAGCGCCCGTCAACGAAAAACAGCGATCGACCGCGAGGCGAAAGCGCCGGCCACCCGCCCGGTCCGCGGCCGGTTCGGCGCGCAATCGGGCCGCGAGCGCGTCCATTCCCGCGCCGCTGACCACCGACACCGGAATGATATCGGCGCCGGCAAACGGCGTTGGCGCCAGCAACGCGGCAATCTCCGCCCCCACCGCCTCGCGGCGCGCGGGATCGACCAGGTCGATCTTGGTCAGCGCCACCACGGCGCGGGTCAATCCCAGCAATTGCATGATGGCGAGATGTTCGCGCGTCTGCGGCATCACCCCGTCGTCCGCCGCCACCACCAGCAGCACAAGGTCGATGCCGTGTGCACCGGCCAGCATGGTGTGGACGAAGCGTTCGTGCCCGGGCACGTCGACAAAGCCGATAACGCGGCCGTCCGGCTGCTTCCAGTAAGCGAACCCGAGGTCGATGGTGATACCGCGCTCTTTCTCTTCCTTGAGTCGATCGGGGTCCGTGCCGGTCAGCGTGCGCACCAGAGAGGACTTGCCATGATCAACATGACCGGCGGTGCCGATGATCAAGGCAACACTCCGTACACCTCGCCCGCTGCTCGCGGGAGAGGTCGCGGAGCCCTTGCGACGCGGGTGAGGGTAGGGCGCGCGGCGCTACCCTCACCCTCGCCGCTTCGCGTCTCGACCTTGGTCCGCTCTTCGCGGCCCAAGCCCGTAAGGACGGGCGAGGTGTACTTGGGCGTCACCGCCCTTGCCCCAGCGCCGCCAGCAGCAACGCGGGATCCTCCAGGCACCGCAGATCCAACCGCATCGCGTCGTCCTTCACCGCACCGATCACCGGCGGTGACAACGCACGCAGCCGCGCCGCCAGACCCGTTAGCGCCCGACCGGTGCCACCACCCAAAGGATGCAGCGCCAGACCGGCACTTGCCAACGTCTCGACCGGCAGGGCGCCGGAGCCGATCTGGCTGCGGCAGACAACCACCTCCACCCGCCAGTCCGGCCCGGCCCACGCCGCCACCGGCGCGACAAGCCGTTCCGCCATCCCACGTATATCCGCGGCCGACCGCGTCAGCAGCCGCAGCGTCGGCAGACGTTCCGCGAGCCGATCGGGGTCGCGGTACAACCTTAACGTCGCCTCCAGTGCTGCCAGCCGCAGCTTGTCCAGCCGCAGCGCCCGCTTCAGCGGATGCTTCGCACAGCGCGCCACCAGCTCGGCACGGCCGACGATGAACCCGGCCTGCGGGCCGCCGAGCAGCTTGTCGCCGGAGAACGTTACCAGATCGGCACCGTCGCGCACTGCCTCGGCCACCGTTCGTTCGGCCGGCAGGCCCCAACGCTCCAGCTTCAGCAACGTTCCGGAGCCGAGATCGTCCAGCATCGGCAGATCGTGCGCGTGGGCGATGGCCGCCACCGCGCGCGGCGAGACCTCGGCGGTGAAGCCCTCGATCCGATAGTTCGATGTGTGCACCTTCATCAACAGCGCGGTGTCCGGACCGACAGCCTGCTCGTAGTCGCCTGCATGCGTGCGGTTGGTGGTGCCGACCTCGACCAGGTGCGTGCCGGCGCTGGCCATGATGGCAGGCATGCGGAACGCACCGCCAATCTCGATCAGCTCGCCACGCGAAACGATCGTCTGCCGCCCCGCCGCCAGCACCGCCAGGGCCAGCAGCACAGCGGCGGCGTTGTTGTTGACCACCAGCGCGTCCTCCGCCCCGGTCAGTTCGCGCAACAGATCGCGCACATGGTCGTCGCGCTCGCCGCGTCCGCCGCTGTCAAGGTCGTATTCCAGCGCAGCGGGCGCACCCATCACCGCGGTGGCAGCGGCGATCGCCGGCGCGGCCAGCAGCGCGCGGCCCAGATTGGTGTGCAGCACGGTGCCGGTCAGGTTGATCATCGGACGCAACGATGGTGCCTCGGCGCGTTCCAACGCCGCGAGTGCCGCGTCGGCCAGCGCGGTGGGGTCGGGCGCCCGGGCCCCCTCACGCAGCGCCGGTCGGGCGGCGTTGATCACACCACGCACCGCACCCGTTGCCAGCACGCGGCCGAAGCGCGCGACGGCCACCGCCCCCGCGGGCGAACGCAGAACCGTATCGACCGAGGGGGGACGCTGCATCGATGTCATGACCAAGTATAGTCATGGTTCGCGCAAACAGGGATGCGCCCGGTCGGACCCTGCGCCGCAATGGTAACCAGCTTGTGATAACGGATCGAACCCCGCGTTGCCCCGGATCGCTTGGTTGCCGCGGCTCCCGGCTTTGCGCCAACGTCGCCTGCGCCTTGCGGATGATTGCGCGGGCCCTCGATCCGAACCAAAATGCAACTACCAGCGGAGTTTGCGCCACGCTTTGATCATGTCGCCGCGTCTATCCAAATCGGCCAAGATCACGATCCAATCGCCTGCTGCTCTGTTCGCAGCTTTGCGCAGGCAATGGCAGCGACCCGCGCACGCTTTGCAGATTGCCTGCGTCCTGTTCCCCGCGCTGCTGTTTTGCGGCCTTGCCTGGATCGACTATCGGATCGAGATCGATCGCACGCGCGACGAGGTCGCGACCACCACCGGGGCGCTGGCCGAGCACGCCCAGACGGTCGTGGAAACCGCCGAACTGGTCATCGCGCGCGTGCTCGACCACATCGCGGGGCAGGACTGGGCGACGCTGTCCACCTCGGCTGAGACGCATGACTTCCTCGTGCATCTGCAACAGGAGTTGCCGCAGGTCGAATCGGTATTCCTGGTGGACCCGAATGGCATCAACGTGGCCAGCAGCCGCGCCTACCCGATGCCGCGATATGATGTGCGGTCGCGCGAATATTTCGCAACGAACAAGGCACGGGACAGCGATGACATCGTCATCAGCGCGCCGTTCGTCGGGCAGATGTCGGGACGCTACGGCTTCACCATCAGCCGTCGCCGGGTCCGCGACGGCAGGTTCGACGGCATCGTCGCGGTCACGGTCTCCCAGGCGTATTTCGGGGCATTCTATCATACAACCTTGATCCATCAGGCCGAGTCGGCGGCGGGACTGGTTCGCACCGACGGCGCCGTCCTGGTGCGGTTTCCCGATCCGCCGGTGCTTCAGACCATGCTGCCGCAGTCCAATCCGATGCTGGTGGCGGCGCGCAACGGTGCGGACTTTGCTGTGTTCGGTGGCGTATCAAACTTGGATGGCAACGAACGCATCGGCGGCTTCCGGCGGTTGCATGATGTGCCGCTGCTGGTGGGCTATTCGATCCATCGCTCGGTGTTCCTGCGCACCTGGGCGGTGCACGCCGCGGTGATGGCGGCCTGCGCGGTGCTGCTCAGCCTGTTGTTGCTCACCACCGAACGCGCCGTACGGCGCCGGACCGTCACCGAGCACGAAACGCTGCGCCGCCTGGTGGAGGAGACCGAGCGGCGGCGCCAGGCGGAAGCCAAGGCGCAGCAGGGCCAGAAGATGGAGGCGCTCGGCCGTCTGACCGGCGGCGTGGCGCACGACTTCAACAATCTGCTGGCGGTCATCCTCGGCTCGCTGGAACTGGCGCTGAAGCGCGAGGACAACCCGCGCACCGTGCGTCTGCTGCAGACCGCGACGCAGGCCGCGGAACGCGGCGCTAAATTGACGGCACAGATGCTGGCGTTCTCCCGCAAGCATGAGGTCGCGGTCCGCTCGACCGACGTGAACGCCGTGATCCGCGGCATGGACGATCTGCTGCGCCGCACGCTCGGCCCATCCGTCCGCTTGCATTATGATCTGACGGTGGATCTATGGCCGGTTCTGGCCGACCTTGTGCAGCTTGAGCTGGCACTGCTCAACCTCGCGGTGAACGCCCGCGACGCCATGCCGGATGGCGGCGACCTGACCTTCCGCACCAACGTTATTGCGTTGACGGATGCAACTGGCCTTGTGCCGGAGCTGAAGGTTGGCGATTACGTGCGCATCCAGGTCGTTGATACCGGGAGCGGAATGTCCAAGGAGGTGCGTGCCCGCGCGCATGAACCGTTCTACACCACGAAAGGCCCGGGCGCGGGGACCGGGCTCGGCCTGTCGATGGTATACGGCTTCGTCCAGGAACTCGGCGGCGCGCTGCATTTCGACAGCACCCCGGGTGTCGGCACCACGGTCAGCGTCTTCCTGCGCAAGGCCGACACTGCACCAGACGAGGCGAGGGCGCCCGTGACCATTGATGCCGTGCCGCCGCTGCCAGGCCGCATCCTGCTGGTCGATGACGATGCGAGCGTGCGGCTCTCGACCCGCGCGATGCTGGAGGAATTGGGACATAAGGTCGTTGAGGCGGCCGGCGGCGCGGAAGCATTGGCGGTGCTGGACCGCGATCGACGGTTCGACCTCCTGGTCATCGACTTTGCCATGCCGCTGATGAACGGCAGCCAGCTTGCGGCCGCGGTGACGAAGCTGTGGCAAGCTGCGCCAATCCTGTTCGTTACCGGTTACGTGGAGAACGATGCGTTGCGACCCTGGTCGGCGCTTGGTTACGGCACCGTGCGCAAACCCTTCACCGCGCACGACCTTGGCGTGGCGGTGGAGCGTGCCAGGCAGCAGCCGGAATCTGCGGCGCAGACCGTGACGGCCTGAGGCGCGCGCAATGTCTGAGGCACGTTTCCCCTCCCCCGCGTCGATCTCGTCATGGCGGCGCGCGGTCACGCCGTTGCAGGTTGCGTGCGTTGTGTTTCCCGCCGCGCTGTTCGGTTGTCTGGCCTGGATCGACTATCAGGTCGAGAGCGAACGCATGCGCGACGAGGTCGAGACCACCACTGGGGTGCTCGCCGAACATGCCCAGACAGTGGTGGAAACCGCCGACCTTGTGCTCACGCGGGTGCTTGACCAGATCGCAGGCCAGGACTGGGCCGAAATCGCCGCGTTGCCGCGGACGCACGCGGTGCTGTTGCGCCTGGAACGGGAGCTGCCGCAGATCGAGGCGGTATACCTGGTCGATCCGACCGGCACCCTTGCCGCGAGCAGCCGCGCCTATCCGATGCCGCGGTATGATCTGCGCGATGCCGACTATTTCACCGAGACCAGGGCGCAGAACACCGATGGCGTTGTCATCAGCGCACCACTCCCCGCCGCCATGTCGGGGACCAAAGGGTTCATCCTCAGCCGGCGCCGGGTGCGTGATGGCCGGTTTGATGGTGTGGTTTCCATAACCATATCACAACGGTATTTCGAGGCGTTTTACGGAACGATCCTGCGCCGTCCGCATGCCTCGGCGGCGGCGCTGGTTCGCACCGATGGTGCTGTGCTGGTGCGGGTTCCCAGTCCACCCACCATGCTGCATCTGCTTCCCGCCTCGAATGCGATGATGCGCGCGGCGGCGACGGGCGGCGATTTTGTCCTATATGGCGGCCGGTCGGTGGTTGACGGCGCGCAGCGTATCGCCGGCCTCAGACGCGTGCATGGCGTGCCGTTGTTGGCTGGTTTTTCCATCAGCCGATTGGTCCTGCTGACCACGTGGGGGATCCATGCCGCTATCATGGCCGCGTGTGCGATCCTGCTGAGCCTGCTGTTGCTGATCACCGAGCGTGCCGTGCGGCGCAGGGCGGCAACCGAACATGCGGCGTTGCGACAGTTGGTGGAACAAACCGAACGGCGGCGCCAGGTGGAGGCGCTGGCGCGGCAGGGCCAGAAGATGGAGGCGCTCGGCCGGCTGACCGGCGGCGTGGCGCATGACTTCAACAATCTGCTGGCGGTCATTCTCGGGTCGCTGGAATTGGCGCAGCGGCGCGAGACCAACCCCGGCACGGCGCGGCTGTTGCAGACGGCGACCGAAGCGGCGGAACGCGGGGCAAAGCTGACGGCGCAGATGCTGTCGTTCTCGCGCAAGAACGACGTGGCGGTCCAGTCGGTCGACGTGCACGCCGTGATCCGCGGCATGGACGACCTGCTGCGCCGCACGCTGGGACCGTCGATCCATTTGCGTTATGATATGGCCGAGGATGGGTGGCCGGTGCTGGCCGATCTGGCGCAGCTTGAGCTGGCGCTGCTCAACCTCGCGGTGAATGCGCGCGATGCCATGCCAAATGGCGGCGATCTGACGTTCCGTACCCGTGCCGTTGCGGCGGGCGACGGTCTGGTATCCGGTCTGGCGCCGGGTAATTATGTGTGCGTCCAGGTCGCTGACTCCGGCGTGGGCATGTCCGAAGACGTTCGGGTACATGCGCACGAGCCATTCTTCACGACGAAGGGGCCGGGCGGCGGGACCGGGCTGGGCCTGTCGATGGTGTATGGTTTCGTCCGGGACCTTGGCGGCGCGCTGGTCATCGACAGTGCAGCGGGGTCCGGCACCACCGTCAATTTGTTCCTGCGCAAGGCCGACGCCGTGCCGGTCGCAACCGTCACGAAGCCGGCGGTCAACATTGCGCCGATGCGGTCGGGCCGCATTCTGCTGGTGGATGACGACGCGAGCGTGCGGCTGTCGACCCGCGCGATGCTGGAGGAACTGGGCCACAATGTGGTCGATGCCGCCGGTGGTGCCGAGGCGCTGCGGATATTGGCGTCGCAACGACAGGCTGGCGGCCGACACTTCGATCTTCTGCTCATCGACTTCGCGATGCCGCGAATGAACGGCAGCCAGCTTGCCGGGGAAGTAACGAAGCTATGGCCCGAGGCGCCGATCCTGTTCGTGACCGGCTATGCCGAGAACGATGCGCTGCGGCCCTGGGCGGATCGTGGCTGCAGCACGTTGCACAAACCGTTCAGTGCACGCGATCTGGCGGCGGCGGTCGATCGCACGATGCGGGCGGCGGACGTGACAACCCTGCAGCACGCCGAGGGCTGATGCCCGCAGGCGGCAGGCGGAACTTTGTGCCCGACCTTGCCAATGCGCCCGACCTTGCCAATGCGCCCGGCCTTGCCAACGCGGCTGAGCTTGCCAATCGGTGCAAACTTTGCTGCGGTGCGGCAGAAACTTTGACGGTGTGTGCTCCCGATGCGTATCGTGCCCCGGTGAGGCGAAGGCGATGACAGGCGGCCGATTTACCGCCCGGCTGTCGCGCGCGCCCGACCTTCGCGACTACGCCTGCGCGCTCGGGCTGGCCTCGATCGCGCTGTTGTCCCGCGCCGTGGTGGATGCGGTCGCACCCGGGGGCGCCCATTTCGTGATCCTGCTGCCCGCCGTGGCGCTGGCCGGCGTGTTTTGCGGCACCCCGCCGGCAATCGCGGCGGCCGTTGCCGGCGGCGTAACGTTCGCATTGGTGTTCCTCGGGCGCGGCCTGCTGGCGTGGCCGCCATTCGCCGGCAGCCAGATCGATACGCTGATGTTCGTGCTGGCATGTGCAACGATCGTGTGGGCGACCAGCGCGCTGCGCCGTGCCGCCGCGTCCGCCGCGATGGCCGAGGCAAGGCTGGCGGAGGTGTTCCGGCAGATCCCCGGCGCCGCCGCGATCCTGGAGGCGCCCGAGGGAAACCTGCTGCTGCGTAGCACCCAATCCGACAGCGTGCTGGGCCAGGGGGAGCGGCGAATGACGCGAAGCGGCGACATCGCGGCCTACGGCGGCTTGCGGCCCGACGGCACGCGGCTCGAAGCCGACGACTATCCGATCGTGCGCGCGTTGAAGACCGGGGAGGTCGTGCGCGGCGAGGAGCTGCGCTACCGGCGACCGGACGGGAGCGTGGTCGATCTGGAGGTGCATGCCGGGGCGGTGCGCGACGCGCAGGGCACGATCGTGGCGGCGGTCGGCATGGCGTTCGATGTGAGCCAGCGGCTTGAGGCGGAACGTCGCATGCGCGACAGCGAGGCGCTGCACCGGGCGGCGGCGCAACGGTTGCGGGCGGCGCTCGACGCGGGAGCGCTGGGGCTGTGGGAAGTCGATCTGCGAACGCATCATGTCAGTCTGGATGCGGCGTTCGCGGCCATGCTCGGCCTGCCGCACGAGCCGATCGACCTGCCGCGCACCGAGATGCTGTCGTTCGCGCACCCTGCTGACCATGCGCGGACCGCCGAGGTGTTCGATGGCGCGGTGGCGACGGGGGGCGACCACGCCGACGAACTGCGCATGGTGACGGTGCGGAAGGCGACGCGCTGGTTCGTCATTCGCGGCGCGGTATTGGCCGACATGCACAAGGTGGTCGGTGTCGTCAGCGACGTGACCGAGCGTCGCACGCGGGAGGATGCGTTGCAGGCCGCCCTCACCGCGCGCGACATGCTGATGCGGGAGGCCGATCATCGGATCAAGAACTCGCTGCAACTGGTCGTGGCACTGCTGCGTCTGCAAGTGGGGGTGGTGAGCGATGCCGATGCCAAGGCCGCGTTGCACGCCGCCATTGCCAGGGTGGAGGCGATCGGGGACGCCCACCGGGCGCTGCAGCAGACGCCCGATCTGCGCAGCATCGAGCTCGACCAGATGCTGACCGAGCTGTGCCGCCGGGTTGGCGCGCTCAATCCCGCCGTGGCGATCCGTTGCGATGCCGATGTGGGTGTGTGGCTGGATGCGGAGCGGGCGATTCCGCTGGGGCTGATCGCCAGCGAAGTGCTGACCAACGCGCTGCGCCATGCGTTTCCGGCCGGGGCAGCGGGGGCGGTTTGCCTGACGCTGCGGGCGGAACATTGCGGGTTGCAGATGGTTGTCGCTGATGACGGGGTTGGCCTGCCGGCGACGCCGCTGCGGCGCGGGCTGGGGACCACGGTCATCACGGCTTTGACGCGCCAGATCGGCGCGGAGGCCGCCACGCAGAGTGCGCCGTGGCAGGGCACGAGGGTGACGATTCGAATGAAGTTGCCGGCGGCGGCGACCGATGCCGACGCGCAAACCGATCGCGTGGATGTTGTTGATGCCAGCATGGTTGCGCAACGACATGATTGATTTGTTTTGCGTCGTCGTGACTGCGTCTCCGGCGTCATGACGCCTTGGATGTTTCGAGCGATACGTCAGTCCGTCCGCCGCCTGGAAATTCACGTCCGTCCAGGGTTGTGCGCCAGGGACATCGCACTAGGACCTGCACGCGATTCGGTGTGCTGTGCGTAATGCGTCGTGACGGGGGGAACGCGGCAAAGCAATCAAGCATGAACACGGATTGCACGGAAAGGAAGAAAAATCACGGATTACACTGAAAGAAAGTCGGTTATGGCGCTTCGCGCAAGTGGCTCGTCTTTCTTAGGCGAAGCGCTGTATTTTTGCCTTCCGTGTGGTCTGTGGCTGTTTGGTTTTCCGTGTAATCTGAGTTCCTCTTGATTTCCTGCCTGTTTCTACGGTCATCGCGGCTCTCTCGGCACGCACTGGAAGCTGACGCCCGAGGCGGCAGGGGAGGCTGGGCCGTCCCATCCCTCCGGCGGCGGCTTGCCCGGGCGGCGCCTGGCAATGCCACATAAGCCTCGCGGCCCCTGGATGGCGAGATTCAAAACGCCAACGCAGTCGCCTGCATCACCAACGGCAGCGTGCGCACCATCGCCAGCACGTCCTCCGGCACCTGCTCATCGACCGAGACCAGGCAGATCGCATCCCCGCCAGGCCCGGAACGACCCAGGTGGAACGTTGCGATATTGATCCCCGCCCCCGCCAGCGTCGCGCCAAACCGGCCGATGAACCCCGGCTTGTCCTGGTTGGTGACATACAGCATGTGCGGCGCGAAATCCGCCTCCACGCGGATGCCCTTGATCTCCACCAGGCGGGGCCGCGCGCCGGCGAACAACGTTCCGGCAACGGATCTGGTCAGCTTGTCCGCCTCGATCGTGATCCGCACCAGCGTCTGGTATTCGCTCGGCCGGTCATGCACCGTTTCGGCCACGTCGATGCCGTGCTCCCGCGCCGCCACCGGCGCATTGACCATGTTGACGCCTTCCATCATCGGCGCCATCAGCCCGGCCAGCACCGCCGCCGTCAGCGGGCGCTGGTTCAGCGCGGCCGCCAACCCCTCATATTCGATGACCACCCGCCTGATCGAGCCCTCGCGCGACTGCGTCAGTTGCCCGGCGAAACTGCCCAGCAGCCGGCACAGTTCCATGTAGGGCTTCAGCCGCGGCGCATCCTCTCCCGACACCGAGGGCATGTTGATTGCATTCGCAACCGCCCCGGTCAGCAGGAAATCGCTGATCTGTTCGGCAACCTGCAGCGCCACGTTCTCCTGCGCCTCCGCGGTGGCAGCCCCCAGATGCGGCGTGCAGACAACGTTATCCAAGCCGAACAAAGGCGAGTCGGTCGCCGGTTCGGTTTCGAACACATCCAGGGCTGCGCCGGCGACATGGCCCGCGCGGATCGCATCGGCCAGCGCCGCCTCATCAACCAATCCGCCGCGCGCGCAATTGATGATGCGCACCCCCTTGCGCGTCTTCGCCAGCGCCTCGCGCGACAAAATGTTGCGCGTCGCCTCGGTCAGCGGCGTGTGCAGCGTGATCACGTCGGCCCGTGCCAGCAGCGTATCGAGATCCACCTTCTCGACCCCCAGTTCCATCGCGCGCTTCTCGGCGAGGAACGGATCGTAGGCGATCACCTTCATCTTCAGCCCGATGGCGCGGTCGGCGACGATCGAGCCGATATTGCCGCAGCCGATCAGCCCGAGCGTTTTGCTGGTGAGCTCGACGCCCATGAAACGATTTTTCTCCCACTTGCCGGCGCGGGTGGAGACTGACGCCTCGGGGATTTGCCGCGCCAGCGCGAACATCATGGCGATGGCGTGCTCGGCGGTGGTGATGGTGTTGCCGTGCGGCGTGTTCATCACCACGACGCCGCGCGCGGTGGCCGACTTCACGTCGACGTTGTCGACGCCGATGCCGGCGCGGCCGACCACCTTGAGATTCGGCGCGGCGTCCAGCAGCTCGCGCGTCACTTTGGTGGCGGAACGAACCGCCAGACCATCGTACGGGGCGATGATGGCACGCAGGTCGGCCGGCGAGAGGCCGGGCTTCAGGTCCACCTCGATGCCGCGCCGCTTGAAGATGTCGACGGCGGCGGGGGAAAGTTTGTCGCTGATCAGAACTTTGGGCATGGGGGACTTTCAACTGTGTCACTCCCCCTCCCACAAGGGGAGAGGGAGAAGATTGCGGTTACTGCTCTGCCGCCGCCGTCGCGTAGGCCCAATCCAGCCAGGGCAATAACGCCGCGACATCCGCGGTCTCGATCGTCGCCCCGGTCCAGATCCGCAGCCCCGGCGGCGAGTCACGATGCGCGGCAACATCGTAGGCCACGCCTTCATCCTCCAGCAGCGCCGCGATTCGTTTCGCCACCGCCCACTGCGCCTCTGCGGGCAGCGCGGCCACCCACGGCGCCGTCAGCTTCAGGCACACCGAGGTGCACGACCGCGTCGCCGGATCCTCGGCCAGAAAGTCAATCCAGTCCCGCCGCGCCACCCATGCGGCAATGGTTGCCAGACTCGCCTCCGACCGCGCCATCAACCCACGCAGCCCGCCGACGCTCTCCGCCCACCGCAAACTGTCCAGCGCATCCTCGACGCACAGCATCGACGGCGTGTTGATCGTTTCGCCCTTGAACACCCCCTCGTTCAGCTTCCCCTTCGAGGTCAGGCGGAAAATCTTCGGCAACGGCCATGGTGGCGTGTAACCCTCCAGCCGCTCCACCGCGCGCGGCGACAGAGCCAACATGCCGTGCGCCGCCTCGCCGCCCAGCGCCTTCTGCCAGGACCAGGTGACGACATCGAGCCTGTCCCACGCCAGGTCCATCGCGAACGCCGCCGAGGTCGCGTCGCAGATCGTCAACCCCGCGCGGTCCGCCGGAATCCAGTCGCCATTCGGCACCCGCACGCCCGACGTGGTGCCATTCCAGGTGAACACCACATCGCGATTGAAATCGATCTCGGAAAGATCCGGCAACCGACCATAGGGCGCCTCCAGCAGGCGCGCATCCTTCAGCTTGAGCTGTTTGACGATGTCGGTTGCCCACCCCGCGCCGAAACTTTCGAACGCAACGATATCGACGCCGCGCGCGCCGAGCAGCGACCACAGCGCCATCTCCATCGCGCCGGTGTCCGACGCCGGAACAATGCCCAACCGCCAGCCCGGCGGCATGCCGAGCAGCGCCCGCGAGCGCGCGATGACCTCCGACAGCCGCGCCTTAGGCTGTTTCGCGCGATGGCTGCGGCCGAGCAAAGCGCCAGATAACGCCGCCAGCGAATAGCCGGGGCGCTTGGCGCAAGGGCCAGATGAGAAGTCGGGATTGGCCGGACGCAGATCCGGACGCGTGGCGATTGCCATATGCAGCTCTCCCTTTCAGAAGAGAAGCGCCCCGGTGGGGGGGCGTGACCCGGCGCGGGGTCTACGCCGGACGCGCGGCCCGCGTCAATCCGGCATTTGAGGCTGGCCGGCATTTGAGGCTGGCCGGCATTTGAGGCTGGCGGCGTGATCCGTCATGGCCGGGCTTTGTCCCGGCCGCCACGGCCTGAATGTTCCGCCGAGCAAGTCGACCAACAGTCGATTAACCGATCAGTAGCAAATGTCGCCGATACTCACATCACCGCGATAATCGCATTCGGTCGCCCCGCGGCGACACAACTGGTGGAGCACCGGAGTGGCAATCAAGCTGTTGCACGTGGTCGCATGCGGCGCCGTCTTGGCGACTCTCGCGCTCGCCCGGCCCACACTGGCGGAAGATGGCGTGACCGCTGAAAAGATCGTGTTCGGCCAGGTCGCCGCGCTGGACGGCCCGGCCGCCGCGCTCGGCCAGGGGATGCGCGACGGGCTGCTTGCCGCCTTCGCCGAAGCCAACAGGGCGGGTGGCGTCAAGGGTCACCAGCTTGTGCTGAACGCCGTCAATGATGGCTACGAGCCCAACCGGTCGATCGCCGCGGCGAAGCAGCTCATCACCGGGGACAAGGTCTTCGCCCTGGTTGGCTCGGTCGGCACACCGACCTCGGCCGCCGTGCAGCCCATCGCGGCGGAGGCAGGCGTGCCGTTCATCGGCGCCTTTACCGGCGCCGAGTTCCTGCGCGACCCCTACAAACCCAATGTGGTGAATGTCCGCGCCTCCTACTTC
>Ga0326727_10012593_pt1 | contig 19186 bp, 18 predicted proteins | sample MB2enrmetagenome_FD_207643 | JGI IMG/M metagenome (GOLD analysis project Ga0326727, IMG submission 207643) | Lab enriched peat soil microbial communities from McLean, Ithaca, NY, United States - MB29MY | ecosystem: Environmental > Terrestrial > Soil > Wetlands > Peat | place: USA: New York...
ACGACATCTCAATAACTATCCACGAAACTATCGCGAAGTTTGCGGGTCAACCCGTCAGACTCGCGCTGGATTCGCTCTCGACGCTTGGCACAATGTTCAGCCCGGCCTACTTGGCACCTTGGCTTCTGGACCAACGCGCACGTTTCCTGAAGAGTAAAGCGAACATATTGGCCATGGTAGTTTATGACACGGGAATCAACCCTCCTTCGATCACGCGCAGTCTGCAAGCCTTATCGGACGTAGTCCTTGAGATGAAGTTCGACGATTCGTCAGGTGAGCCCAGGAGGATGTTCAGAGTCTTCAGCAGTCGCGGTGCATCTCACAGCGTAAAATGGTATCCTTTCACTGTAGCGGACGCCGGGATCAGCTTCGGAGAGCCCACGTGAGAGAAGGAATGCGGGCGATTAGGGGCGTAGACTGAGTTCAAGCTTCTCGTTACATGCCTCCCCGTGTAGATTGGAGAAGTTCATAGCGTAAAGTTGTGTGTAATTTGGAACACAAAATGTCATGAAGGCAGGTAATAAAGCGCCGGGGGTGGGATTTGAACCCACGAGACCTTGCGATCATCGGATTAGCAATCCGACGCCATACCAGGTTGCCCGATCACTCATATGATCTCTTGGCTACCCCGGCAAACCAACCTCTAGAGTCATTCCTCTCTCATAAAATAGAGTTCTGTTCACGTTCACGTGGCAATAATCTGTTGAGGCTGGACACCAGAACGTTAACGTTGACTTTAGTATTCTTCGACGATTCCTCGCCTGATAGCAAGTTTCCGGAACTGATGAAATTGAGTCAGACACTGCTTAAGCGCGGTCTGAGGCGATGGCTTTGAATAAAGCTCTTTGTACGTATGCAATGAACTCGGCATGCGCCGTACCTTCGGAACATTTGTACTCGTTGTGGCGATTGCGGCCGTGCTATGCTCTGCCACCCGTCAAATCCCGGAGGCCGAAGCGATGGCTTACCCGACTGCGAAGGTAACCTCTGTTGACTATCCCTCGTTCGTTTCTCCAGATGCGTCCTTCCAGGTGAACATTAGAGCAGAATACTCTGACAAGTTCCTGGCCGACATTGGCATATGGGACGCGGACGAGGGGTTGATGATTCAGAGCTTCACGCTAATCAGCCAGTTCACTGGGCCGGGTAACGTGACCTTCAATCTTTCCTTAACCGCCCCCACAACCATCGGGCAGTGGCATCTCATAGCCATTAACCGGGTTTGGTGGCAGGATGCTTGGTATGAGGATCCCAACGGAGGAGCTATGCCCTTCACGGTGACGGTGGAGGGCCTGTCAAGTAATGTGACACTCACGTTTGGGTCCATTGGAACCAGTACGCAGATTGTTGTCGACAACGCTTCTTACCAAGTTCAAAACCAATCATCTACCACGCTCGCTCTGCAAGCGGGACCACATTTGTTGCGCGCACCTCCGATTGTGCAGGGAAGCCTTGGAGAACGCTATGTCTTCGCGGGTTGGAGTGACGGTGTTAACTCAGACCCGCATCAAATATTCCTGACGCAACCCACGTCCCTATTCGCTATGTATCGTACCGAATATTACTTGTCTGCCCAGTCAGACAGGGGGCAAGTGATTGGCGAAGGATGGTACGAAAAGGCCACACAAGCCACAGTAGTCGTCACCCCAACGATCGCCGTCACGCCTTTTCCTGGCTTCGTCAGTGAGTATCGGTTCAATGGTTGGTCCGGGGACAGCAGTTCATCAAGCCCTGTCCTAACCTTGACAATGGATGGCCCCAAGCAAATCAACGCCACTTGGGTCAAGAACGGCACGGCAATTGATCAGGGAGTTGCACTTGACCTTCTGGTCCTCGGCTGTGTGGTGTTGAGCGCCCGCCTAGTCTTCGTCCGCTATCGGCGGCGAGGTAGACGGTCGCGGTCTCCTGAAGGTGGTGGACATAAGACTGGGTTAATCTGTCTGGTTTTGTGCATCCTTGTCGTCTCTATGACGTTTACCACAGCCCTAGCTCAACTTCCCTCACCTAGGGCTTCCATCGTAAAGATTGGTGATGCTGAATGGTACTATTGGAATCGATCTGGTAGCGATACGTGTCTCGTTTGGCTTGGGGGTGGCATTCCTGAGGAGGCTGGATCGGGTTCCTATGGGTACCTGATTAACCCGTTTGATTATGAGTCGTTCGGAACAATCCGGTTTATTCAAGGCCTCGCGAGTTACTACTGCGTCCTAGCTTTGCAACAGGGGTCGACTGAGAGCTTTGATCCTGCTGCGAACCGAACCATCAACCAAGAGCTCTTCACTCCGCAGACGAGCGTGATTGAGGCGGTGCACAACTGGGTTAGTGCGCAGGGCTATCAGCACACTTACGTGGTGGGTTATTCGGTAGGAGGAGAAGCGGCCACAGCGGAACTTACATTGACTAATCCCGAAGACTGGTCAACTCAAGATGGGCTCATTCTAATCACCGTTCCTTTCGGCCAGGACGTAGTCAAGAACGCGAACGAGTTACGAACGAATTTGTTCGTGATCTACGGCGGAAACCTACCCGATTACGAGGCTACCGGCCTGCAATACTTCAACAGCACCCGACCTGAGGGTCGCCTGGGAACGCAGTATTTTCATAAGGAATTCCATGTGATTGCGGATGTTGGACACGAGGTTTGGACCATCCGTGCCACAGGAGACTACGACACACAAGCTCTCAACTTGATTGTAGCCTTTATCGAAAGATCGAAGGTGCTGCAAAATGAGAACTATTCGGTGTCAAGGGCTAGCAATTCGACTGGAGTCATGACGGCACGGATAGTTGCGGTTCAATCACCTAAGACGGTTGCAGAAGGCGCAGCCTTTGTTGTCCAGTGCAATCTGAGCTTGAACTCTCCCATACGCCAACCAACAATCCTCGCGGCCTACGAAACGGGGCAAGAAACGATTCTAAGCGAAACAACCATAGTGACCAATCGCACGATCGTTCGGCTGGTTATTCCGTCAGTTTCGATTGGTACCGAACTGCCTCTCTCTGTTGTCGTCCTCCAGAACTCTACAAGAAGGTGGGTGCAGGTGTCCAACACATACCACGCAACAGTCAGCATTAACATTAGCAATCTTGTGATCTTGACTATGGATGCTTCTGTTCCAGGCATGGCTTTCTCGTTCGATAACGCACAATTTACTACCAATTCCAGTGGGATGGTCCAAATTCTAACCGCTCGGGGTCAACATTCGATAGAGGTTCAACCTTTCGTTTACGTTGGCAATGGCTCAAGGTTGCGTTTCACGCGGTGGGATGACTCGACTAACGCCACCTTGAGGCAACTAGACCTCAACGAAAACACTAGTCTTCACGCGTTTTATACACAGCAATATTTCATGCAAGTTACTTCACCCTACGGGCAAACGTTCGGTTCAGGATGGTACGATGCAGACTCCTTGGCCACAGTTCGAGTTCAACCACCCATGCTCAATGAGCCGCCAGTTTTCTTCTCCTATTGGACTTCTGGTATGAACGCGTCGGAAGTGAGAACCTTACTCTTCGTAAACTCACCGACCGTAGTCCAAGCGGTCTGGAACGGCACGAGCAGTCCATCCGAGCTTAGCCCATGGCTCATTATATCTGTGCTAACTTTCACGATCCTTCTACTCCTAAACGTAAGGACACGCAAGTCGAAGAAGGAGCGAGTTGAGGAAGGTAGCTAGGGTGAGCTGGTGCCGTCCTGATTGAAGAAGCGCGCTCGGGTGGATATTTACGCGGATATCATGGAAGTGCTCAAACATCGGCCTGAAGGGGCATTAGTCACACGCATCTCCTACGGGGCGGGACTGCCTCTCGACAGGGTCAAACCCATGCTCGAAACACTCGCAAACTTCGGGCTGCTCTCCATTCGTATCTCAGGCGAAAGTCGATTTTATCACATCACCCGGCGAGGAATAGAATTCCTTGAAGCCTACCGAAAAGTCCAGGGCTTCATGACATATTTGGGAACCGACCAGCAATAACTCACATTGAGCAGTCACATTTTGTGACCACCCTCTGTCATTACGTAACGTGCCCTGCCCTTTAATTGACGAAATCGGATAGGGGCCGACTGTGATTGAAATGTTCCGAACTAAACTGTTCGATTGGACAAGAACCATGTGCTACGTCTCAAACGCCTGGGACCATGTTAAGGCACATAACGTGTACGCCCATACGACGAAGCCTCCTAAGCTCCTAGAACGCAAGGACCGTGAAGCCCTACGCCGAATTGAATTTAGGCGCGAAATGGCTATTGCTTACGCGCCAAGAGTACAGCAAGCAATTCACTAAACAGTAAGGGGAATGGAATTACGCCCGACGTAACGGTTTCGCGCCGATCAAAGTCCACTCTGGGTCATGTTGATGGTGACCTGACGGTCGAGAGAGACGCCATAGTCTACGCGGAAGACAAGGTGGTAACTGTCGACGGGCGAGTAGAAACCGAAGGGCCCGTGATTTTTGAAGGCGGGCTTCAAGCATCAGGCTTGCGCGGAAGCGACGGCGACCTCGACGTAAGAGGCGACTTGAAGATTCACGATGGGATCAATATCAGTGATGGGAGTCTACACGTATCCGGTTCCCTCACTGCGGCAGATGTTGACATCGACCGCCACCTCGAGGTGCTCGGCACTCTAACTGCAGCTAAGCTGCAGGCAGGAAGCCGAATTGCAATTCACGGACACCTGAAGGCCGAGTCCGTGGAAGTGGGAGGGTCTCTTGAAGCGTCAGAAAGTGCTGAGGTCGATGAAATCGAAGCCGGAGGTTCCGTTCGAATTATCAAGCAAGTGAATGCAAAATCAATTGATGTGGGCGGCTCAGTTGTCGTGGGCGGTGGGAGCGTGACCGAGGATATTGATGTTGGTGGCACCTTTGAATCCAATGGGCCGCTCGAATTCAATGAGATAGACGTAGGCGGGTCCGTGCGGCTAAAGGGAGATTCGTTAGGGAGGATGATTGACGTCGGAGGCGTTTTCGACGTTATAGGCAATCTAAGGTTCGAAGAGATTGATGTTGGCGGTAAAGTCTCGATCGAGGGAGATTGCGAGGGCGATGACATCGACGTTGGTGGCCTATTGGAAGTAACTGGCAACCTGAACGTAACGGGGACTTTGGAGGTTGGAGGAAGGTGTAGGATCGATAAGATACTCACGGCCGGCCGAGTAGAGATTGGTGGGTCGCTTGAAGCAGAGGGTGTGAAAGTCGACGATATTGAGATCGGGGGCGCCATCTTAACTAAGCGTGGGGTCAAGGCAGGTTCGATAGTCATCGGTGATCGAGCTCGGGTTAGGGGGCCACTTTTCGCTGACAGTGTTAGGATAGGCGAGAAGGCCGATGTAGAGGCTCTTTACGGAAAGACGGTAACGTTGGAGGAGAAGAGCAGGGCCACTTTGGTTCATGGGGTCGACGTTCGTATTGACCCTGGGTGCAGAGTCTTGGGTGAGGTGTTATACTCCCGTTCCCTTGACGCAGGCGAGGGCGTACTGTTTACGGTCTCACCCAAGAAAGTAGATTCGTTGCCGGTAGAACCTGCGTAATCCCTCAACCGGTTGGTTGAGCCTTACCCTCTTGCCTATCCTGCTCCACAACCGGGGCGGCTGGTTTTGGTGTTTCCTGCGCTTTCGTTTCTTGTGGGGGCTGAGCTTGTGAAGCTTGCGTTGGAGCAGCCGGCTTGGCTGTGGCCGGAGTCGGAGTTGCCGCTGGCCGTGGCGGAGTAGGGCTCGGTTTGACCGCCGTTGATGCAGCCGGTCTGACTGGGGTTACAGGTTTTGGTGGTGGGGCGGGCGGGACATATTTCAGTCCAAGGTACTCGTAGAGAATTTGAATCCCCTCTTCTTGCGTTGAGATGTATATCTGGTAGGGGCCGTGTAGGTCGGTTGCAATCTTTGCAATTCCGTCTGGTTCAAACCCAAGCGATGCGGTGAACTTTGTCCAGCCACTACTATTCTTGGTTATGACATGGCTGATGCCGTCCCATAGGATCTCTGCGATCGGACGCGGCAACTTTGAAGGTAAGCTTGCAAACCTCACCATAACGCATCCGTGCTTCTTCGCGAGATCCCCGAATTTTCCGAAATCAAGTTTGGTGTTGAATCTAACCCAAAATTGATCGCCAGTGGGGTAGGGCACATGTTCGACCTTTTCGATACCCTCAACGAACCTTAGTTCGACCAACCTCCGTTGAAGGTCATCTACCACTTGTGTGACGCCTCGATTTTGTCGAGGCTGAGCCGGCTAGGCTTTAAAAACGGAGCGCTTCACGGGCTCCCGCGTCAGTTTAGCGTTGGATGCCTAATCTGGCCTAATGCACTACATACCCTCGACTTGCTGAGATTCTCAAGATGGGTTTGAGGCTTAAATTCGCCGCAGACCGTTTAACGTTTCCTTCCGAGCACCACAGTACACGCAACGCAATATCCCCAAAGGCATTGCATGATGAAATTCGTGGTGATGAAGTTCGCGTTGATGTAAGTGATACATCACAAACCACAACTTCAGTTAGGCTTGATTTGTAATTAAGTTGGCTTCGAACACTTGGAGCTTAGGTAGAGTAGGGGAACTATTCTACTTATTCACCTAAGCCTTATCCCAGAATTGTCGAGTGGTAATGAACTTCAGTTTGGCTGTCAAGAGGTCCTTGTAGAACGACTTGTCATCGTCGTGCATTCTGGCTAGGATCCTGCTAGCTGTTTGTGGACCGATCCCATAGACGCACTGTGCGACGATTGCTCGTCGCCCGTATGAGAGTACGAGGTCGGCTGACCGTCGCGCCCTCGAAAGAGACTCTCGTTCGTCCTCTTCGAGCGGCTCGGCTTTGTGTTTCTTCTGGAGAATTCTTGAGAGGTAGTCTGAGGACCACGTTGACACGGCTAGAAGCGCTGAGCCGCATGACTTACAATGAGGCTTTATTGGAAGCCTTTTCACGGTTTCAGCCTGGTTAACTTCTCCGCATTCAAAGCATAGCAAGTCCACAGTCATATTGTCGAGGCTAAATCGCAGTCTTTCGATTGTATCTCTCTCAACAGTCTCGGGCGCTATTAGCTCTGGGACGTCGATGTGTTTGTTGAGGAGGTGGAATGCGAGAGGAGTCGGCCTATCTTCAGACCTGAAAACTGCAACTTCCATATCCCCGCGCTGAATCTGGCTGTATATCTCTCGGACTCTTGGAAAATCAACGTGGAGCATTAGCGCCTCGCGAATTGTTTCGTCATAGATTGGCGTCATCCTGAACCGAAGGCCAAGTTCCCTCAAATTGTCTCCCGAGAACATTAGCCCTCGCCGAAGCGCGCCGAACCGCTCAGCGATGAATTTCATGTAGTATCCGAATGGAAAATGCCTGTGCAACACCCCTTTGAATATCCCTTCAAGCGCGCCGGGTTCAACGTCGAACAGTTTGGCACGAATGTCATCGAGTGAAAGGTCTTCTGTGGTCGTGGTTAGTTCCAAAAGGATGCGATATCCGTCAGCCCACCACTGTCTAACTAGTCCTTCTCTTGAGAGGAGTTCTTCATACAACTCACCAAGGGTGTTATTCACGGTCTCCCCAAAGGACGCGTGAACTATCAAGAAACGGTCGAATGCTTCGAGCATGATTCGCTTGTCGGTTGGAATAGGTGAGCCCGTTTCTCGGTGATCATGAATCTCCTCGACGACCTTGCGTACTGCGAAACGTTCAGTAGGCCAACTCTTTGTGACGAATTCAATTGCGTTGCTAACCCCATTTTTTTCAACGATTCCTGAAATCTCTGATCTTAGCCCGCCAACTCTTTGGGCTAACTCGAATGGGATTGGTAGCATCTCGCCGTCCCACCCTGGAACGGCTGCTGTTGGGTCCTCCACGGGAGTAACGTAGACCTTCGCGTCGTCAGATATCTGTTCGATTTGCCAAACCTTACCTTTCACGATGAAATGTAACCCCAGCCTTGCCTTGGTCATCATGAATTCTTCTCCGAGGATTCCTACAGATTGCTGGGTCGAAACATCAATGACCTGATACCGTCGTTCGTCGGGAATCATTGAGAGGTTCTCGAAGTAATACTGGCGAATCCTACTACCCCGCCTCAGAATCCCGCCGTCGTGGTGTAGGTAACGCATCTTCTCCATGAACGCAACCACCCTTTCGAATTCTTCTTTGGTCAGTTCTCGGTATGGGTACGCACGCCGAACTAACCCAAGCGCTTCGTCTACTTTGATCTCCTCGTCTGATTCTAGAATTATTCCTGCAATTTGATGGGCGAGTACGTCTAACGCTTTCTCATGAATCGTAATGGGTTCAACCGACTTTTCCATTGCCTTCTGAATGGCCGCGACTGATTCGAGAATGTCTTCAGTTGATACAGCCATGATTTCGCCCTCGGAGACACGGTCTAGTCTGTGGCCCGACCGGCCTACGCGCTGAATGAGGGCGGAAACTTGCCTGGGCGACATGTACTGTATGGTCAAATCTACGTTTCCAATGTCGATGCCGAGTTCCAGGGTGGAAGTGCACACCAATGCCTTGATTTTTCCGTTCTTGAACTCATTCTCCACCCGTACTCGTTCATCTCTCGGAAGCGAGCCGTGGTGTACGCCCACGTTGCGTTTCAACTGATGGAATTTCGAGCCGAGGGTTTCAGCGTTAGTTCGGCTGTTAACAAAGATCAATGTCGAGTCGTGACTCTCAGCCAGTTCCCAGATCCTGTTCAATCGGGCCGCAGCTTCTGGTGCTGTGTACAAGCTCTGTGCAACCATGTTGTCCTCATCAGTGGGATGAGGAAACTCAACGAAATACTTCGCCTCCTTCGGAGGCAGAACCTGAATAACTTCAGCCGGCCTTTCGCCGGAAATAAATCCAGCAACTTGGTCAGGGTTTCCGATTGTTGCTGAAAGTCCAATTCTTTGGAAATCCTTATCCGTGATCTTTCTAAGTCTCTCAAGCCCAACGGTTAGTTGTGCACCGCGCCTTTCTCCGGCTAATTCGTGAACTTCATCGATTATCACCCAGCGCACGTGGCGTAGGTGTGATCGCATCCGTTTCCCAGGCAAAATGGCTTGTAGGGTTTCGGGTGTTGTGACTAGGAAGTCGGGCGGTTTCAGCGATTGTCTTCGTCTGTCCCTCTGAGGTGTATCCCCATGACGCGTTTCGACTGTGAACCCAAGCTTAGAGTGCCAATAGTCTAGTCTCTTAAGCAAGTCGCGATTCAGCGCTCGTAAGGGAGTAATGTAGATAATCGAGATCCCCTGACGGTTTTCCAATCTTGTAAATTGGTCGAGAATCGGTAGTAGAACCGCTTCCGTCTTTCCAGATCCCGTCGGGGCAATGAGCAAGATGTTTCCCCCAGCCATTATCTTCGGAATGGCGACCGTCTGAGGCGGGGTTGGCGTTCGGATTCCGGACTCGGCGAGTGCAAGCCGAATCGGCTCTGAAAGGCTCTGGAAGACTTGTTGAGACACCCTGTAACCTCTCGAACATATCCTGGAAGATAGAATGGTTGGGTGGCATTCAAAAGGATTGGAGGAGTTGCTGGTTCACAGAGGAGCTCCATGCTCAACTGGCCGCGGTTGTTTGGCAATGGCATCGTTTTTAAACGGAAATCGCTGCTAGTATCGATTTGATTGGGTATGTATGAGTACAAAGGCGTTAAGATCACCTGGTTAGGGCATGATGGATTCCGAATTCAAAATGGCCAAACCATCTATATTGACCCGTTCAAGATCGAAGGCGGTGGCGCGAAAGCCGACATTATTCTCATAAGCCATGAGCATTTCGACCATTGCAGCCGTGACGACTTAAAGAAAATCATAGGATCCAACACGACCGTTATTGCTCATCATCAGTCGAAGGATGAACTTGCGAAACTGAAACCTAAGGAGATTAAGATTCTAAAACCTGGAGACAAGATCAAAATTGGCGGGCTTGAAGTTGAAGCCGTTCCAGCATACAACGTGAACAAATTTAGAGAACCCGGTAAAGTGTTCCATCCGAAGGAAGACGGGAAGTTAGGTTTCGTGTTGACCGTGAACGGAGTACGTATCTACCATGCAGGCGACACTGATAATATCCCAGAAATGAAAGCAACACGGGCCGAGGTTGCTCTCCTCCCCGTATCTGGCACTTACGTAATGACTGTTCAGGAGGCAGCCGAAGCTACCAACGCAATTAACCCGAAGGTCGTAATTCCAATGCACTACGGCGCAATTGTTGGTGATCAAAAGGACGCGCAAGCTCTACAAAAGCTTGTAAAATGCGAAGTCAAGATTCTAGAAAGGGAAAACTAAATCCCCGAAACTCTCTCACTGTCCTGGAACTGACTTCTCAGCTGGCCCAGTGTACACAATCTCTTTCCAATTCGCAGCTTTGTACGGTTTGTCGAAGTACATCTGCTCGTAAGCGTGAGCTACTAACCCGGGAGTGCGGCTGACGATAAAGAATCCCTTCCCTAATCGCCAGTCAAAGCCCATGTCCGAAATTATCCCGGCTATGCAACCGTCTACATTCAAGATCAGGTGGCTGCGAAAGAACTTGTCAGTTAATAATTCCATGATCTCCGCAAGTTCGACGTGTGGCCCGCGTGTTCGGGTCTCCTCTGCAATTTCGAGAAGCTTCTTTGTGCGTGGATCATTAGTGTGTGTGGGATGGCCATATCCTGGCACCCTCTCTTTGCGTTCGCTGTAGCTACGAAGAATGGCCTCAGCAGTTTCCCGTGGAGAACGCCTTGTCTCTCTAGCGGTGGAAACTCCTTCCTGAAGAAGTTTCGACGCTTGCTCAATTGCTCCTCCGTGCCAGTCTCCAATTGCTGAAACTCCAGCCGAAACGGCTGACTGCAACGGAACTCCACATGAGGCCACGAAACGTGTCGCGTCGACAGAAGGGGAGTTGAGGCTATGTTCAAGGCAGACGGCTAAGAGGGCATCCATCATGCGAGATTGCTCCTCAGTCGGGAGCTGCCCTCGCCAAAGCAGATAGGTTAAACCCGCGTAGCTGTATCGGCCGACTAGATCCATCAGATTGTAACCACGAACAATAATCTTATTCGGTTCAACTTTCGAAATGGCGGTTTTCCAAAATGGTTCAGACAATGTTTTTTTCCTTCCGTTCTCAGCGTAAATTCATCGAAGTGACTTACGGTTCAGAAGAGATGAATGATTGATGTTATAGCCTCTTTTGTTACAGGTCACAGGCTTGATGTGTGGGCCATGTTGCCGTCTCTATTCCTGAAGTTCGTTGGGGTCTGCCTACTAATCTTCGGTGTGTACGACACCAACGTATACGGTTACGCTATAGCGAAGGGCGGAGGAAGTTTTGACTTCTTTGGAAGAGAGCTTCCTTCAACACACAGTATTGTTAGGGTAGGATTTAGTCTGGTACTCGTCTTCTATTATGCTGTCGGATCAGTGCTGTTGATTTTTGGCTAGTTCTTTATACCTTGGAAAACTTCGGTGTGTATTGGAACGTTCCATCCGAGAGCTGCGTTTTTGAAAAGTCGGAGTAGAGGATTGGATAGTCTCGCATGCAAATTTCCGCGACTTGGTCGAATACTTTTCGAATTTCAACCTCCGCACTTGGGTCAGTTCGCATTTCGATAACCCAACGCAATGTTCGATGGTTGGCGGTCCAGATCATGTTCGTGGCTATGCCGTCGGGAAGAATTCGGCGCAACGCAGAGGTAACTCGCTTCTTTTGCTCGAAGGGCATCTTGTCCCAGTCAAATTTCGATTCCAATTCATGATATTGTCTTTCAATCTCTCTAGTGACATCTTGGAATTCCTTCGAGACTGATTCCAAGTCCGGAGGTAACCAGAGAGGAATTCCACGAGGACGAACGTACCGCAGGCTTTCTTGGCTGATCGCGGTTCCTGCTCTGTGTCGGACCACTTCATGAGTAAACACCCGGCTTACGTTGAGAAATGCGAAGGTAACCGTAGCATGTTCCAATATGCTTCCGTCTCCCTTCTCGAGCACGTTGTTCAAGTAGGAGCGAGAGTCTTCGCGAATTTTGACTACGTTGGGGTTGAGTCCAACGCCGTAGGATTTGTAGCACGCTCTGCCTGAGAGTTCGATTAGAAATTCGGTATCATTAGTTTGTGTTGGCTTAACTCTTTGGAACCAGTCAGTCGCGTTGTACATTTCCATAAACTTCTGGACGCCACCTAAGTCCAGCTTGGTCTCGGCGAGTTTTATGACGACAGGTTCGATCTTGCTCATTTTGTTTCCCTAAATGATTTCTGAGGTAAGCTATCTAAGCGTTGGCTGTGGCGTCGTTCCTCCCGAGGTTTTGCGAACACAACGAATATGCGATATTGCATGGGATGCCTTCTAATGTTGGGAATAAGGCTAAATTGCGGCGAACCCAGTGGGCGAGATCGGAAGGTGCTCCTAAGCGTTTGTCTTGGACTGAGGAACGAAACAAGGCTTTAGACGAGATCAAGAAGCTTGAACCCGCGGATCGGCTAGGCCTCTATGCTTCTTTGATTCGCATGAATTCTGCACTGTTCGAAAGCGTGCGCGGCTGGGACAGCTGGCTCAGAAATCCATCATTTATCGACACCTTCACCCAGGATGAGTTGAAGGAGATCTTCAAGCAATTCAAAGACGTCTGCGTTCGTTTTCTAGAGGAGGATGTTAGGTGGACGGGCAAGAAGGAGAAGAGTTTACCGCTTGGATCTAAGACACCCAAGGGCGAACGCGCCGAGGCTGAGAGACGATACGCATAAATCGCGCAGCCTTGGACCGCAGTTTTGGGAGCCTCAACGAATGAGCATTGCACCTTTCGTTCAGACGCCACTTGAAGTGGCCAAGAAGATGCTTGAACTTTCGCAAGTCAAAGCAGGCGAAAACCTGTATGATCTTGGCTGTGGAGATGGTCGGTTGATCATACTCGCAGGCAGAGACGCTGGCGCCAAGGCGACAGGGGTCGAGTTAAGGGAGGATCTCGTCGAGCGGGCAAGGACGGAGATCAAGCGCCTCAATGTTGAAGACAAAGTGAGGGTCATTCAGGGGAACTTCTTCGACGTCAACATATCCGATGCCGACGTCGTCACCCTTTACCTCACCTCAAGCGCCAACGAGCGACTCAGACCGAAGCTTGAGTCGGAACTGAAACAAGGCGCTCGTGTCGTATCTCACGATTTTAAGGTTCCCGGCTGGAAGCCCAGCGCAGTCTACGACGAACTTCTCGGCCATACAATCTACACTTATCGAATCGGGCAACAGGTCTAGCCTTTGACGCACTGCAACCGTAAATGCCCAAACTAACGCCATCAACCAAGGGCAGTAATAACTCAGCGATAGCACTGCTCGTTCTAACAAGTGTCCTTTGGGGCAGCTCCTTCGTTGCCATAAAAATTGGGCTGGAATATGTTGATCCTTACGATTTCGCGTTCCTTAGGCTAAGCGTTACTGCCGTAATCCTATTGGTCGTTCTAGTAATCCAACGGAGATTCAGATCGAATGCTCTCAAAGAACCCGCGGTCTGGGTGTTGGGCTTGCTAAGTGGAACCGCGTACTTATTTCAGTTTCTCGGGCTTCAATATACGACCGCTGCGAAGAGCGCGCTGCTGATCGACATGAACGTCGTTGTAGTGGCCATGCTTAGTTGGAAGATGTTTGGCGAGTCCTTTGGCTCACGCAAACAACTGGGTGTCTTCCTGGGTGTTCTCGGGGCCGTGTTGATCACGACCAACGGAGATTTTTCAATTCTTGCTCAGGGAGAGCTGAAGGGCGATTTGCTTTCTTTCATTTCGGGGCTCTTATTCGCGGCGTTCATTGTCATCCACAAACGTCTACAAACGCAACGCGATAGGAATGTAATTGAGATGTCCTCTGTTGTGATGCTTGCTACGGCTATCGTTCTCTTCGCACCGGCGCTATTGTTCGGAGGCCTTGACATACGGAGTATCTCGGTGGAAGGCTGGGCGTGGGTTGCGCTTACGGCGGTCGTTTGCACTGTCATGCCATACGCGTTATGGATTCTTGCGCTGAAGGCGGTTACCGCGACGATCGCGTCTGTCGTGGGGATGTTGGAAATCGTAGCTGCCATGATTCTCTCTACTTTGTTGCTTGGTGAAACCTATACTGCAGCGACTCTCCTCGGCGCAGCTCTAGTACTGGTCTCTATCCTCGCTGTGGCCGAAAGCTGAAGCGTTTTTATAGGATGCGGCAAGCGTAGGGCCGCGTAAGTGTTCAGAATGAAAATGGGACGACAAGCCTACGTGGCTGAATTCATCGGGACATTCGCGCTAGTTTTCTTCGGTTCAATGTCGGTTATCATGTTCTTTCCGGCTCTCGGTTTCTCTTCGCCGCAATCATCCTTCATTGGCATCGCATTAGCACATGGGTTAATCCTGATGATCATGGTTTATACGATCGGGTACATTTCAGGCTGCCACATCAACCCCGCAATAACGATCACGGCCGTAGCCCTAAAGAAGATGGAGGCTGGCGACGGTGTTGCATACTTATTAGCTCAAATCTTTGGGGCAATTCTTGCAGGTGCCGCGGATGGCTTAATCCAGCCAGGGAATGGCGCTCTCATAAAGTTCGGACTTCCGGTCCCTCAGCCAGCAATTGGGGGAAGTGAACTCGTGGCGGTTTTTGTGGAACTCATTATCACCTTCTTCCTAATGCTTTCGGTCTATGCAGTTCTTTACACAGACAAGGTCCATCCGGCCGCTTTCGGATTGTTGATCGGGATGACTTACGCTGCTGGCATACTCATCGCTGGTCCGTTGACTGGTGGCGCAGCGAACCCCGCGAGGTGGCTTGGTCCAGCGGTTGCCTCCATGGACTTTGATGGCTTCTGGGTTTATTGGCTCGGTCCGATCGCTGGTGCCCTTCTGGCCGGGTTCACCTATGAGCACCTTCTGACACCACGGAAAAGAAAGAGATAGAACGGAACTACTTTCCGAAGGCCTGGTTTACGTCTGCAATCCTGTGAATAACTCGGATTTCTATCCCGCTCTCTCTGAGCAGCGCTTGCAGCTTACCGACACTGGACATGTGTAACGTGGCAAGGACGCTACTCATCGCAGTTCTCGGTAGCTCAACATGTTCCGTACCCGCTCGAATTAAGGCGGTCCCGTTATCTAAAGCAACATTTGTGTGAATCAGCCTTGCCCAGTGTTCCTCCCTGCCCTTCTCGACTTCTTTTCTTGTAATTTTCCCTTCTAACAGTAAATTGTACAAGTCGAAACCCTCGTCAAGAAAGATTGTCTTCCTAACGCTCGGCGGGCTTATGTCGGGCGGTCGAACACCTACGAACCTGAAGGATTGTTGGAGTTCGCTCGGATCGAACGGTACGCCTTGAAGAAACAAGATCTGTGGGGCTAGGGATTCAGCTTGTCGTTGACCGGTGTATGCATTGTACACGGCATTGGCGATCAAACGGAAACTTGACTGCAATACGGTCAGCATCTCTGTGTCGCCTTCAGAATAGACTTGAAGTGTACGCATCGCCTCACGGTAATTCTTCTCCGAGGGTGAGAATTCGTAGAGAAGTTCCAAAGCCTGTTTTACGATATCTAGCGCAGAATACTTGGCCAGGTTCTTCTGGGGAACCCTGAAGCGCTTGAGGTTGAGTTGCAGAAGCGAATTTACGGCTGTTTTCATATCTCGCACGAGAATCGAATCGAAGGGGCAACTCTCAGCGATTGCGTAAAGAGTCCTCGATTCCCCCATTTCTCATGCATCACTCCCTAAAACTATCGCTTCGAGAATGAATTACCCGTCAATTTAAGTAGCGAGCTTTCGTGGCACTAAAGTACTAGATTCGGTTTTTCTGAATCTGAGATGTATTTGAATTGGCGAAACTCGAGATAACTGCGAACCTTGGAGAGAGCCATTATGATCCGAAGGCGTTTGTCGAAGCAACGGTCTACGCGGAACGATTAGGATTTGGAACCGCATGGTTTGGGGATCACATATTCCCTTGGAATCACTCGGGCAAGCGGTCTGCGTTCGTTTGGTCAATAATGCCAGTGGCGCTTGCCAAAACAACTCGAATCAAAGTTGGGCCGTGGGTCACAGTTCCGACGGGTGCAAGATACCACCCTGCGATTATCGCCCAAGCTGCCGCCACCATCGACAATATGTACCCTGGCAGGTTCCTTCTCGCCGTTGGAACAGGTGAGGCGTTGAATGAGAGGCCGTTTTGGAATGGCAAATGGCCCAAATGGGAAGAACGGATGGAGAGACTTACTGAAGGCATTAAGCTAATTCGTGTGCTTTGGAGATCGAAGGAACCGTTCAGATTCGAAGGCAAATTCTTCAGTTCGGATTTCTACTATCTTTACACAAAACCCAGGACAAAGATTCCAATCTATGCTTCAGCTGTTGGAAAAAGAGCTGCGCACGCGGCGGGCATGAATACGGACGGACTGATTACCCTCTCTCCAAGGAACAACGTCGAGAAGTTGAAAGCAGAGATTCTTCCAGTCTATCGTCAAGGACGAGCCGAAGCAGGTAAGAAGAGCCTGGACAGGGTCGCGACCGAATTGGTCTTCAGCTTCCAAACACCGAGCCAGATCGTTCGCACCGGGTGGAAGGAGATAGGAATAATGAACAAGAATTCATGGAGCATCACCGATCCGGTGGCCGTCGAGGAGGCGGGCAAGAAGGTTACCGAGGACGTTGTTCGACAGAATATTATCAGCTGCAGAACCTGGAAGGATTTGGTCAACGCAGTAGAATCGTATCGTCGCATCGGTGTGAGTGAGGTTAGCCTTTATACTGGCTGCGACAAGAAACAGATTCGCGCGGTCGCGGAAAACGTTCTAAATGTATTTTGAGCGATCGAATCCATTTTGCCTGAACGTCTGAGTTTAGAAGATGGCGATCGGATTAAAGAGCGAACCTGTACCCCCGGGCATACGTAGCGGGGCTGCAACCACCATAAACTCCCACCGTTCTTCCTTCTCACATATCTTCACCACCTCTTCGAACTGGAGACTGTCACATGCAGCCATCCCCATTGCACAAATCTGAAGCGCGTGAACCGGATATGCGACACCGTCAACGTTGCTCGGCACCGTCTCCCCATCACCGTCCGGCAAGAAACCAGCGAGCCTACGCTCATGAAGCAAAACCATAGCGTTAGAATGTAAGCCTGCCCTACCTTCGCCATCGTATCCGTTATTCCAAGGGCCCAGCTCCAGGCGGCGTCGGTGATGGCCCGTTCGGAATAGTAACATGTCTCCTTCCCGAAGCCGGACACCTTGCGCCCTCTCAGCCTCCTCCAATTCTTCCTCAGTCACTGCTTCACCTGGTTCCAGCCAGTTTACTCCCCGCAGGCGCGGAATGTCTAGGAGAACTCCACGGGCAACTATGCCGTTGGCGTAGGCTGTGATGTCCATCGATAGCGGTCCTCTAGACGTTACAGCAGCCATTGGTTTGCCGTTGTAGAGTTTCCCCCGGTAGGCGATGTGGCAAAGAGCATCGATGTGAGTGTGACAGTCACCGTGGAACTCACAAGCCAAGTAGTCTGAAGCAAACCGCGGCTCATCGGAAACGTTCGGCGTATCGTAGGCCTGCACCATGTAGTGGAATGCAGGCCGCGGATTATCTGGCCCAGCGACCGTGTTGATTGGAAGAGCCATCGAAACGGCACGACCAGTACGGATGAGTGTCGCGGCAGCGCGAATGTGGTCGGGTGTGATGTAGTTCAGAGCACCCAACTGGTCGTCTCGACCCCATCGGCCCCAGTTGCATACCTTGTCGAATAATCGATCAAACTCGCCAGTTGTCATGTGACTGGGCGTAGTTTTGGTTCGGGTGTTCATATGTCAGCGTCCTACCTGGCGGCTTGTAGTCCCCCGTGTCCAGGTCCTCGTGGGATGATCGGCCATATGTCGACAACAACTCCACCCTCGATGACATGGTATGCGTCGTAGAGGTTTACTGTAGTTGGCGCGTAACCTGGAACGAACTCCATAGTGTCTCCAAGGTTGAGGTTGCATCGCTTGTCGACGTCGAAGACTGCATGTTCCTCCGCGAAGTAGCGTGCCGCATAGAATGGGTAATCCACCATCGTTGGTTGTACAAATTCGATGCTAACTGACTTGCGACCACAGTCAAATACGATAGTATCGCCGTGCTGTATCACAACTGTCCCAAGAACAGTCAACGATTTCGAGAAACCCGGTACGAGGTTTCCATGGAAATTATCCATGAAAACGTAAGACCCTGCCTGAATCTCGGTAACGCGCGGATCGGCGCCCGTAATATCGTATGTGCCTGTACCGCCGGCCGAAACTATTTCGCATTTGAAACCCGAATCGCCTAACCGGTCGACGACCGTACCTAAGCAATCCATAGCTTCCCGGGCTTTCTTTACTCTTAGTTCACGGTCCGGTACAAGCATGCAATGTCCTTCATAGCCCTGCACGCCTCTGAACCTGATGTCAGCAAGCGATGCCAAATGTTTGGCCAGACCGACAGCTTCATCTGGAGAACGAACCCCGCCGCGTCCCATTCCAACGTCGACCTCAATGATGACATCAAGTTTGCTTCCGACCTTAGAGACGGCCTTGGAGAGGTCGTCGGCATTGTTCGGATCATCTACCGCCACTGTCAGGTGTCCATCTTTCGCGACTTCGGCAACCGCTTGTATCTTCTCACCTCCAACCACCTCATTCGCTATCAGCACGTCTTTGATTCCTCCGCGGCTCATTACGAGCGCTTCCCAAACTGTAGCTGTACAAACTCCTATCGCACCAGCTTCGACCTGCATTTTGGCGAGTTCAACGTTTTTCTGGACCTTTACGTGCGGTCTGAGTTTAGCATGTAATGATTTCAAGCGTTGTGCCATGAAATTGATGTTGCGACGAGCCACATCCAAGTCCAAGATCAATGCCGGCGTTATGAGCTCACGACGCCGTCTGCCTAGCGCCGAGCGGTATAAGTTGCGTATACGCTTCCGGTTTTCATCGATCTCTAGCGAGGTTCTTTCAGTCAGTTGAGGCAAGTTGACCGACCCTCAACGTCCATGGGAAATCTCCGGTAATAAGAACCATGGCTCGGATTCGGTGGTTGGGATTCGTGAAGCCTTAATGCATTCCTCGGCCGCCGGTTATCATGTGAAGTTCTCCGGTGACAAAGTCGGATTCGTCAGATGCAAGGTACAGTGCAGCATTAGCTACCTTTGCCCCTTCCATAGCGAGTCGTTTTGCGATAGCACTTCCGATCCCGCGGGAAGCACCAGTAATGATCGCAACTCTG
>Ga0326727_10012594_pt1 | contig 19186 bp, 20 predicted proteins | sample MB2enrmetagenome_FD_207643 | JGI IMG/M metagenome (GOLD analysis project Ga0326727, IMG submission 207643) | Lab enriched peat soil microbial communities from McLean, Ithaca, NY, United States - MB29MY | ecosystem: Environmental > Terrestrial > Soil > Wetlands > Peat | place: USA: New York...
CTCCTGGGGGTCGACCCCTATGTGTCACTGCTCCCCGCCGCCGCGCTCCTCTTTTTCGTCGGATTCATAGTTCAGCGGTATGTGCTGAATCCGATTATCGAGGCGCCGGAAGAAATGTCCTTTCTGACGACCCTCGGTTTGGGCCTCATCATTCAGAACCTGGTCCTTATGGCCTTCGGTCCGGACCTCCACACCATCGACACGCCCTATAAGCTGGCTTCCCTTGCGGTCGGCGATCTCAACATCGATGTATCCAAGCTCCTCGCCTTCATTGCCTCGCTCCTCATCACGGGCGCATTCTTTTCGTTCCTCCAGTGGAGCGAGACGGGTCGGGCGATCCGGGCTGCCTCGGACAACAGGGAAGCGGCGAGACTGATGGGGATCGATACGAAGAAGATTTACTGCGTCGCCTTTGCAATCGGCGCTGCCACCACCGGCGCGGCCGGCGCGTGTTTCAGCACGTTCATTCCGACTTCGCAGGACGTGGGCATGCTCTTCACCCTCACCAGTTTTGTCATCGTCATCGCCGGAGGCGTGGGGACATACCACGGCACACTTATCGGCGGGTTCGTGATAGGCATCGCCGAAGAGTTGGGCGCCGTGATGCTTTCCGGCTCCATGAAGCAGGTCGTCAGCTTCTGCCTGCTCATGGTCATCCTTCTCTTCAGGCCCCAGGGGCTCTTCGGGAGGGAAAGTGACTAAGCGCCGTCTTATCCCCTTGCTTTGCGTACCGGTCGCGGTTTTCTTCCTGACCATTCCCCTTTACGGCGGCGACTACCTCCTGGAGATGCTGATTATCGCCTTCTGGTTCGCCTATCTCGGAAGCTGCTGGAACATCGTCGGCGGCTACGCCGGTCTGCTCTCGTTGGGTCATGCCACATTCGTCGGTATCGGGGCTTATACGTCCACGCTGCTGTTCACGTACCTCGGGGTGACGCCCTGGCTCGGGATGTTCGCAGGGGCTCTCCTCGCATCGCTCGTGGGCGTGGTGCTCGGCTATCTCAGTTTTAGGTTCAAGGTCCGGGGCGTGTACTTCAGTCTGATCACCATGGCTTCGACCGAGATCGTCCGGCTCGTCTTCGAGCACGTGGACTGGCTGGGGTCAACGATCGGTATCTTTGTTCCTGCGGTGAAAGGGGCCGGCGGCGCAGCTCTTTACCAGTTTGGGCCCAAGTGGCCGTATTATCTCGTCATTCTGGCAATGACCGGCGGTATCCTTTGGGTGACGTACCTGATCGAGCATTCAAGGCTCGGTTACTTTCTGAAAGCCATCAAAGAGAACGAAGACGCGGCAAGGTCCCTTGGGGTCTCGGCCGTTCGGTATCAGATAATCGCCATGGCCGTTTCCGGCTTCTTTATCGCCCTCGGCGGCACTTTTTACGCGCAGTACCGCCTCTATATTCGACCTGACCTGGTCATGGGCGTCCATTTCTCGGTGGAGATAGTCATGGGTCCCATCATCGGCGGATGGGGCACTCTTCTCGGTCCCGTCCTGGGCTCTCTGGTCATGACGCCTTTGGGCGAATCTACACGCTGGCTGACGGAGGTCATCAAGACCACGTTTCATGTGCAGGGCCTGACAGGACTTCACATGATCACGTATGGGCTGGTGCTTGTCCTTGTCGTGCGGTTTATGCCCACGGGGATTGTCGGCCTTTACCTGAAGCGCAAGGAGTTGAAGAGGGAAAAAGGAATTGCTGCGCGTTGAGCATGTGACCAAGACATTCGGAGGTCTTACGGCCCTCAAGGACCTGAGCCTTGCAGTTTCCGAAGGACAGATCAAATCGATCATCGGTCCCAATGGAGCAGGAAAGACCACGCTCTTTAATGTGATTTCCGGTTTTATGGCCCCGGAGGCGGGGGAGATCCGCCTCTATGATCGCACCGTGACGGGGCTGGCGCCTGAAAAAGTCGCTCACGCCGGTATTGCGAGGACCTTTCAGATAGTCAAGCCCTTCAACAACCTCACGGTCATCGAAAACGTGCTCGTAGGAAGCCTGGCCGTACACGGCCATCCGCGGGTGGCCAGGGAGAGGGCCAGGGAGATCCTGGACTTCATCGGAATGGCGGACAAAGCGGAGTGGCCGGCACGAAAGCTGACTCTCGAAGACCTGAAGCGGCTGGAGCTGGGCCGGGCACTTGCAACCCGTCCCAGACTCCTCTTGCTGGATGAGGTAATGGCCGGCCTCAACCCGGCTGAAGTGGATGAGTTTATAGAGCTGATCCGCCGCATACGGAAGCACGGCGTCACCATCCTACTGATCGAGCACATCATGCACGCCATCATGTCTCTCTCCGACGAGGTGCTGGTCCTCAATTACGGAGTAAGGATCTATGAAGGCGATACACGTGGCGCGATCAAGGACGCCGGGGTTGTCGAGGCTTATCTGGGCGAGGAATACCTCCTCGCCTGAGGTCGGGGCACAGAGGATGAGGGTTCGGAGTGTTAGAGCTTAGAGACATCGTGGTTCGTCGCGGACAGTTGCCCGTGCTGAAGGGCGTCAATCTCAGGATAGAAGAGGGGAGCGTCGCGTCCCTCATCGGCGCCAACGGAGCAGGCAAAACCACCCTCCTTCGTACGATTTCCGGCATTCTCACACCGGCTTCCGGCTCCATTCTTTTTCGCGGGCAGAGGATCGAGAACCGCCCGTCCCATGACATAGTGGGCATGGGGATCGTCCTCGTTCCCGAGGGCAGACAGCTTTTCTCCACGCTCACCGTCGAGGACAACCTCAAAATAGGCTCCTACCTCCCGGAGGCCAGGAGGGTCAGGTGGGAAAGCCTGGACAGGGTGTACGAGGTGTTCCCACGTCTCCGTGAACGGCGCGTCCAGCACGCCCGGACACTGTCCGGGGGAGAACAGCAGATGCTCGCTATCGCGCGGGCCCTCATGGCGAGACCGAAGCTCCTCATGCTGGATGAGCCTTCACTGGGCCTTGCCCCTGTCGTGGTGGCTCATATTTTTTCCAATATACGCGAAATCAACAGGCAGGGCACGACGATCCTGCTTGTGGAGCAGAACGTTGTCCATTCCCTGAAAATCAGCCACCAGGGGTTTGTCATCGAGAACGGCCGCATAGTTCTGTCCGGAACGGGCGAAGCATTGCTACGGGACGAACATACCAAAGAGGCATACTTCGGCGCCTACAAGGACGGGTCTGGTTCCTCCGGCCCATAAGAGAACGACTGAGGAGGTCCTCCGGGCCATGCTCCTCAAAAAGTCCGGAGGAAATTATTTTTCGAGAACCTGTACGTTTTTGTGACACTAGTTATTGTCAGTATTACATTACAAACATAATCTGAAAAAGCCGGACCATCCCCGAGGGTGGGACGGAAGGCCGAGGGGCCTGAGACGGGCTTCACTGTTCATCATTAGTCAGATGGCCGAGTTGCCGGTAAATCCATTGCGTGGCTGAACAGCACTGGCTTGAGAGGAGTGTGTGATGAAGCTGGAACAGAAGGTGGCGATCATTACCGGAGGAAACGGCGGGATCGGCCGTGTCATTGCCCGGATGTTTGCGGCGGAGGGCGCGCGTATAGCTATTTGCGGCCGCAGAAGGGAAGCGCTCGATGAGACGGAGGCTGAGCTGAGAGAATGCGGCGCCGACGTGCTGGGCGTCGTGGCGAACGTGGGAATCGAAGAAGACGTGAAATCGATGGTCAGCCGGACGGTAGAGAGGTTCGGGACGGTCGATATCCTGGTCAACAATGCCGCGGCCGAGGGGCCGACTTCACCCATCCACGAAATGGAGGGAAAGGACTGGCGGGCCGTGGTCGACACCAACCTGAACGGCCTTTTCTACTGCACGAAATACGTGCTCCAGGTGATGATCCCCAGGAAATCGGGAAACCTTTTGAACATCGGTTCCATCGCCGGCGTGTATGCCTATCCCTTGCGGACGCCGTACAACGCCACGAAATGGGCCATCGCGGGGGTAACCCAGTCGATTGCCGCGGAGGTTGGCCCCCATAATATCCGTTGCAATTGCCTTTCCCCGGGACCCACCGAAGGAGACAGAGCCTTCGGAGTCATCAGGCGCAGGGCGGAGGCCACGGGTAAGACCTTCGAGGAGATGAAACAATTCTATATGGACCAGATCCCGATTAAACGCTTTATCAGGCCTGAAGAGGTTGCCAAAGCAGCCCTCTTCCTCGTGAGTGAAGATTCGAGCGGCGTAACGGCTCAACATTTCTGCGTATCAGGCGGGATAGAGGTTTTGTGATCATCAAGCTGCTTCAGGCGGTTGGGACAACGGCATGATCAGGAGTGCCCGCCCGCGACGCACACGGGTGGCAGCGAGACAGCGGAGAAAGGTGAAGGGCCCGAATTTTAGCGGCTTTTGTCGACCGCGAAGACGCTCTTTTAGCAAGCTTTGACACAGCCTTCTGGAGGCAAAGGAGGACATGATGTTGCCATTGTCAGCCATTAAACATGTCTGTTTTGACGTGGAAGATATCGAAGCCGCAGAAAAACTGATGGAAGGCCTGCTGGGGGTTTCGAGCACGGGGATCAACACCATGACGGTCGACGGGGGAAAAGGTAAGGTCAGGACGGCCTTTTTTCACCTGGAGAAGGGGAGCATCGAGCTTGCCCAACATGATCTTCCTCCATCGTGGGAAGGCTCTCCTCTCAAGACACCCCATGGGTTTCACCATGTCGGTTTTGAGACCGATCTTTTCGACGAAGCGTTGGCAACGCTTGCGGAAAAGGGCATCAATCCCCTGCCCGGATTTCCCATGGATACGGGCCACAGCAGGGTCGCCTTTCTCAATCCCGAGAAGACCTGCGGCATTCTCATCGAGTTGCATGACAGTGCGTACACGCCGCATAATCCACAATGATGCGAGGGGATAGAGTTCAAATGAACGCAGGGGCCGGCATGCTGCGGCAGGAAGAGAGGGGCGGCGGCGCGTTGTTGATCAGCGGGGCGGTTGTCGTGACGATGGATTCTGAGAGGCGGATCTTTAAAAACGGCGCGGTGGCGATCCGCAAAGACAAAATCGAAGCGGTAGGAACGACCGCAGAGCTCAAGGCGCGATACCCCGGGGCTGAGATTTTAGACGCCCGCGGCCACGTCATCCTTCCGGGGTTCGTCAATACCCACGTCCACTTGTCGGAGCATATCGTCCGGAGTCTCGTCCCCGATGACTCCAACGATTGGATGTCCCGCTGGCTCATGCCTATCTATGCATCCCTTTCTCCCGAAGACGAATATACCTCGGCCATGCTTGCCTTCATCGAGATGGTAAAGACGGGGACCACCACGTTCTGCGAGGCGGGCACCTGCATGCACCCCGAAGCAGCAGTGGAGGCCTTGCAGCGAATCGGGCTCAGGGGGATTCTGGGCAGATGGACATGGGATGTGCCTCCGGCGCCGGAGCGGATGAAACAGACGACGGGCCAGGCGCTCGCGGCAAATGAAGCGTTCATTACCACGATCAGAAAGCTGTCGAACGGCAACATCATGGCCTGGCCGTTGATCCTTGGAATGGGGACGGCATCAGAGGAACTGTTAAGAGGGGCGAAGGCACTGGCCGACGACCTCGGTCTCGGGATGGGTTTTATGCACGCATCGAGCATTCCTTCCCTGGAGACCCGTGATACGATCCTTTCCTTGCGCCGGTTCGAGACATGGGGACTTCTCGGAAGCAACCTCAAGCTGACCCACATGGTCTATGTCGACGACGGCGATATCGATCTTCTCAGGGACCATGAGGTCAAGATCAGCCACTGCCCGACGGCGGCAATGAAGCATTGCAAGGGTTTGAGCAAATTCGGAAAATTTCCCGAGATGGTGGAGAAGGGTGTTTGCGTCTCCCTCGGCGCAGACAGCGCTAACGGCTCCGACCACATCAACATGCTCAGGATCATGAACCTGGTGGCCGCGCTCTACAAAGATATCCATATGAGCGAATCCGTGTTCCCCGCAGAAACAGTGCTCGAGATGGCGACCGTGCGTGGGGCGGAGGCCCTCCTGCTGAACAAACAGATAGGATCGATCGAGCCCGGGAAAAAGGCCGACCTCGTCCTGTTCGATCGGAATCACCCGGAATGGAGACCCCTCCTCAACATCACCAACTCACTCGTCTATTCCGTTTCGGAAACGAGCATCAGTATCGTGTTTGTGGACGGCAGGGTGATCCTGGACCACGGAAGGGTCGTCACCGTTGATGAAGACAAAATTTACCGGAAGGCCGACGAGTTGAGTCTGAAGCTGCTTAAAAGGGCAAACCTCCCCCTGCCCTCAAAATGGCCGCTCATATAGGGCGAGAACCCCGTGGGGGAATGCGGATTCGGTGGAGTGGTGGGAGAAAGCAGGCAACTGCAGGGGGGCAGGACCTCACAGACGGCAATCCCGCCCCGGGCAACAGAGCGGGCGGCATAATGACCCTTGAGAAGGAATCCCTCGGAAGTATCTACAAGGCAGGGACGAGCACCACAGAGGACCTAGATAGCTGAATCTGATAAGGAGGAAGGCATGAAAAAATCAGTGGCACTTTTTTTGGCGGTGGCAGCACTCATCCTTGGCGCTTTTCTCCTGCCCCGGGCAGGATACGCCGAAAACCCCATCAAGATCGGGATCATCGATTGCTATTCAGGTCCTCCCGCCGGTTTTGCCCAGGACGTGCTCGACGGCTTTAAAATGGTGGTCAATGAGATCAATGCAAAGGGCGGGATCAGGGGAAGGAAGATCGAGTTTACGACGAGGGATGACAACTTCAGACCCGATCTAGATCTCAGCGAGGCAAAAGAGCTTCTCTTCAAGGACAAAGTGGACATCATCATGGGCACCATCAACAGCGCGGGCGCCCTTGCCGTCTCCGATCTTGCGAAGAGGGAGAAGGTCCCTTTCCTTTGCACGAATTCCCGCTCGCAGAAGATCACGGGCGAGGATGGCAATCGCTATACGTTCGCCATGTGCGAGAACACGATTATGGCCGGCCGGGCCGCCGCTGTCGTCCTCGCCAAGAAGCCCTATGTGAAGTACTGGATTGCGGGCGACGACTATGAATACGGCCACGCCATAGCCGAGTCTACCTGGAACAACCTGAAGGCCCTCAAGCCCGACGTCCAGCTCATAGGTCAGACATGGTGGAAGGTGGGAGAGTCCGATTACACACCCTACATCACCGCCATCATGGACGCGAAGCCCGATTTCCTGATCGTCGCCGCAGGGGGCAACGACATGATCAGCTTTGCAAAGGCAGCGAAGACAACAGGTCTTTCAAAGAAGATTCCCATGGTCGACCATACGCTCCTCGACACGGGCATATTAGGACCTCTGGGCATGGAAGGCCCTGAGGGGGTCTACTCAACGGTTCCGTATTTGTATTACTATCCCGAAACGCCGGCCAATAAAGCCTTTGCCGCGGAATTCAAGAAGACGTACGGCAGATACCCCATGATGTTCGCCCTCTTCGGTTATGCGGCGGGGAAGCTCATCGAGAAGGGTTATGAGAAGGCCGGATCCTTCGACAAGGAAAAGTTTATTGCGGCCCTCGAGGGCCTTGTAATCGACAGCCCTGTGGGCAAAATCGAGATGCGGGCGTGCGACCATCAGCTTCAGTTGCCCATGCTGTTCGCCGTGACAAAAAAGGACCCCAAAATCCCCGGTCATCTCGTCGCAGGCGATATCGTGACAATACCCTACGACGAGTATATGCCGTCCTGCGCGGAGGTACTGAAGACGCGAAAGAAGTAGAGACGAATGAAGAGGTTATAAAGCGTACCGGGAAAATCAGGCTGGGCTCAGGGCAAGGGACCTCGTCAAACGGATGCTCGCCTCATTGTGAGCAATGATCGGCTCCTTAAAAACTTCTCTTTCCTTGTAATGTAAGGCCTGTTCAAAATCCCTATTCCTCCATCAGTGTCCCCTTTTACAAGAGCACACTAGGTGCTTTACGACTTAAAGAATTGTTGAATGCCATTGACCGTACCCCATCTTCAGTACAGGTTGAGAATAGAGGTTCCGTATTCATCCTGTTAGCACCGCTCTTTCAGCAAATTCACACGAAGTCATGTTGTGAAGCGAGCTGTGCGGCCGTTCGGTATTGTATTCCACCCTCCATCGTTCAATCCGGTCTCGCGCATCTCCTAGAGATCGGAACCAGGTGTGCTTGGGGAGGGAGAATAACGCTGGGGGCTACCCGGCCTTCAGCATATCAGCCACCTGGTCACGCAGGGCAACGCTCTTCGGCTCTGCGATAAGTTCGATCGAGGCGGGAGAGGAGGTCGGCCCATGACGGCCTGATTGCTTCCGAGCAGCTTGAGCATGGCCACGCCGCAGGCATCGATGGCTACTCTGTCGGAGGAGGCAAAGAAAAATGGGGGCCTCGATCATCTTCTTTATGGTCAGCGAAAGCGGCTCCAGGCTGTGCTTGCACATCCAAAAGACCTGTTCCGCATCGATGTCGAAGTAGTGATGGGCGATGATGTCGCGGAAGCCCTTCACGCCCGTCCAGTCGATCTCGGGATGCTTTGGGAGAAGTGAGTACTGGCAAAGTAGTCGGAGGTATGGATACGGGCCGTACGGGTTATGATCCGCTCGATTGCCTCGTCGATCTGGAGAAGTATCGTCCGGACAAGCTCCTTGTCAAACATTAACGCCCTCTTTCTCGATGCGCTTTCTCAGAAAGGGGTTCATTTTGTCTCGGATGCGGACGACGTCCACATGGCAATGGAGCCTCCGTTCAATGTCCTCCTTGATATGGACAAGGGCAAAAGGATCGGGCGTCTTTGTCGTCACGTAAATGTCGACGTCGCTGTCATCGCGAATGTCACCACGGGCGACCGAGCCAAACACACCAAGAGAGATGATGCCATACCTATCGGCATTTCGGCTTTTGAAGTCGCGCAAAAAAGAGATGATGTCGTCTCGATTCATCCTATCGCGCATATATTATCACAAGAACTGTCTAAGGCATAACATAAACATAGGGCCAACCCGCCGCTATCGTGAAAGAAGCTTTCTGCTAGCGAGAAAACCGATCAATATGGTCACTGCGCCTCGGTCGACACTTCAGGGACATGGTAAATATTCCACCGTATTGATGAGTCTTCAAACAGCAGGTCGAGATGAGGCATTCCGCATCCAGGACAGGTCTCGCGACGCGGCTCATCGTTCCTCCTTTGGTCCGGGTGGATAGCTTCCGATCGAGAATATTCAAGTGAGGCTAATTCTGCAAAGGAGGGATACTGCCGAACTGTTCCGCGAGCTCATATGGGAGCAGTAGGGGAACGAAGCCCTTCGAGACAGCCGACTCGGCTTCTTCGTTTGTGGAAACACGTCGAATGAGGTCTCTCTTGGCCTCCAGCCCCAAGACCCGTGCGAATTCCTCCAACATCCCCTTTGGGAAGGCGTAAACAAAAAGGTGCCCCTCAACAATAGTGAATGTCGGGTTGAACTCGATGGCGAGTCCTGCTCCCACGGGTTTTGTCCTGAGCATACCCGATTCTAGAAGCTTTTCGGCGAGCTTTTTCCGTGCCGCTGCCGATCTTTCGATCACCTTCGCGATCTCCAGGAACAGCTGCGGCATCTTTTGAGTCATAAGGTTTCTCGAAACATCGAAGCGGAACCACCATAGATCATAGCTGAAGAAAGATTTTCTTCTCGATACCTCGCTCATTTCTCCCGCATACATGTTCCTTATATAGAGCTGGTTAGGGAAGTCGAAAATAGCGGAAGGCATTTCCCTCGGGCAATCCTCAGAGGGAAATCTCTCTTCTGCGATCAGCTTGGCTTCGAGATCCTTGTTCCAGAAGCGCACTATCTTCCCCATGAAATCAGGGTTCCCCTTGTAGCCGGATAGGAGAATCCTCGTTCCCTTGATTGTCTCTTTGGACCTTCCCAGGAGAATGAAGATACCGGGATTTTGCGCATCTCGCGGGAGAGCGATGAACCGGAAGACCATCTGCCCCGCGAAAAGATAGACCGGAACCCCATTGAGAGTCAGGTGCGAAGCCGCCAGTTTCAATCCTTCTCCGTAATATCCACGCATCCAGCATTCCTTGTCGCTTCCGCCCATACGGAGTGCTTCCACCGTAATCCCGCGCCCTCTATCTAGTATCCATGTTCCCAGAGCGTCGTGCTCGATCAGGACATCGGCCCGCCCCTCTACCATCTCCTCTTCGTCCAGAGCATTTTGAAGCAGTTCTCTTATCGATATAAACGGACTGAACTCCCGCTTCTCCACGTAGTCTTTTGATAATCCGGTGGAAAAGAGGGCATCGTACCCGGCGATTCGAGAAGCCAGCTCGGGAGGCTCTTCAAGGTGTAAAAACAGCCCCCTGCTTTCAGCTTCATTCAGTGGTATGATCGAAGCGGACATGGCAGGCGAGATATTGTAGGTGCGGAAGAGGTTACTCATTTCCATAAGAGAGCGAGTCACATCCTCATTATATCATACAACAAATCAATCTGCGGAGTCCATGCCATGAGTCCGCAAGTGATTTGTTAAACGGCTTTCAGGTGTGCTATTGTTTTAGATTGACATCATTCAAAATTCCTCTTAAACCGGAGGTTCTCATGCCATATGACAGGGAGTCCATTCTTCAGCAATATCCCAAGGAGGTCACCGATATCCTCAAGGCAACAACCGCCATCCCAAAAGACAAGACCGCCCGGATGAAAGTCGCCACAATCCTCGCGAGGGCCCTCTCGTTTACGAAACTGAGAACGGGCGAAGATCGGACTCCCGGGGATACCGAGCTCTACAAACTGGCTGCGGTGATCCGGAAGGCCAAGACGCAGGAGAAATTCGGCGAGCTGCTCCATGAGGCACTGCCGAAGGCAAGATCCCGCATCCTCGAAAAGTACAATCTGACCTGGAACCTTCCCTGGTTACCCGAGCAGGAAAAGAAGCCGAGGAAACGGCGGGGAAGAAAGGCAGAGGTGAGCGAAACTGCCTCGGACATCAGTGCAAGGATCGGCGCCCTTGAGCAAGCCATGGGCCGGATCCAGAGCCGGCTTTCAGATCTCCAGGCAAAACTTGATGCCTCCGGGACAAGGAGGCTGGTCAAACAGCTCGAAGAGGCGTTTGAGAATCTGAAGGCGCACCAGCATGACCGGGAAGGGGGTAAGGCCTATATACTGGAGAAAAAGGAACTCTGATCTCCGGATGGACCCGCATGTGGCCCCCTCTCCTCCCCGGTGGTGGTCATTTTGCCGAAAGGGAAGAATGCCTTGCATTGAGCCTTTAGGACAACGGCATGGATACATTTGAAACAGGGATAAGGGATATACTAAATGAGATCGATAAACTCAGGATCCCGGAGTGCCCGGACCCGGTTTCGATTGGGCTATTCACCGAAGGCAAGCTGCCTGATGAAGAGAAGCGGAGAGCGGAAGAGCGGCTGAAAGCCCTGGACCGGCAATCCTGATGAATGAGCGCCTTTGGCCTCCAGTGGCGGTTCTGAACAGGGTAGAATGACTATGGAAGACAGTGGTTTTGATTTCACCGTTTACAGGGTGCAGAAAGTGCCGGCCATTCAGGGTGGAGAGCGGACGCGTTTCGACAAAACCGTTACCGTCGCCACAGACCTTGAAGTCAACCAAGCTGTTCAGCTCCGCATCCTGACAATTCCTGATTTAGAGGACTTCACGATCTATGATGGCCCGTATAAAATAGGCTCCATCCACGGTATGGCCTTACTACCCGAGAACGAATGTTATTTCATCCACTATCAGTGCAGCCATCAGCCGTTGATGACCGCCCCGGTAAGGTGATGATCGTTCATAGGGAGACGGGCAGGGTCATCTATGATGGGACGGACGGGGTGGAATAGCAAAAAGGTAGCGCCTTTACAGGCGAGTTCCTTTCAGACGGATGACAAGGAGGGATAATCATGAACCGCAGAGTATTCTTGAAGACGGTGGTGGCGGCAGGAGGCGCAACGCTGCTTGTCGCGTCGGAAGGTCATGCGCTGCGCTTATTCCCGAATACGGGCAAACAAAAATGGGCGGTCCTTTTCGGATCACGCTACGGGACCACGAGGGATGCTTCCGTCTGGATCTCGGAAGGGATGGGTGGGATTGCGGATGTCTTCGACGCCCGGGAGAACCCTGATCTGTCATCGTTCGAGGCGATTGTCGTCGGGTCCGGTATTTACATGGGCAAGATCGACAAGCCTCTTGAGGGGTACCTCGCGAAGAACGCCCCGCAGTTTTCTTCACGTATCAGGGCGCTCTTCCTCGTCTGCGGGGCGGGTGACACTCCGCGGGGGCAGGGATTTCTCGAAGGGCTGACAAAAGCCTGTGGGACCAAGCCTCCCCTGACAAAGGTTTTCTCGGGAAGGTTGACCAGGAGACTGCTCAATGCAGAAGATTACAAGATCGAGGAGGAGGTGGCCAAGCGCCGGAATCAACCGTACGAGGATTACGACCGTCTCCAGAGAAAGGACTGTCTGAAATTCGGTGAAGAGATTCTTGCCAAGGGATAGTGGGCAATCCGGCAAGCCGCGACGGACCGTGACGGATCCTGGGGGAGACGGCGGTTGGAAAGGCGCTCCCTGGTCGAGGCTGATTGAAGCCATGGGACCTCCAGGGCGGTATCCGGGATGGGAAGAATGAGCGCCAACAGACGCGGGGTACCTTCATGAAGCGGGGCTGGGTCGACGCCCCGCATTCCGGCGGGAGCAGGATACCGCCTTCCATGCAGGAACGGACCCGAAGCCGGATCCTGGCCTATGCGGAAGAGCGCTATGCCGGCAAATTCCTCCGTATCGACGTCCGCTTCCGGGGACAGTTCTGTTACGTTGATGCCTATGTCGAGCCACGTATCCCCGGAAGCTACGATGAAAAAACGTACGGCGAAACCCGTGAAGAGTATGCCCAACGATTGAGAAATACGCCGACCCACCTATGCCGCCTTCGGTATCTCGGTAGCGCGGACTCCTGGTCCATGGCTTTCTTCGCCTACAGCAGTGAAACGTATGAGCCCTGCTTTTTCGCCGACGGTAGTTGGACCGGCACTCCAGAAGCTGCGTTCGAGGTATCGGCGGTGTACCTGAGGGAATAGCGTCGCTGCCAAAGGGATCTTCGATATCACGAGCAGCCGTTCAAACAGAGAGCTTGGGTGCTAAGCCTCCCGGAGAAACAATCGTGAAGGAGAGGGGGTTAAGACTGCCGATGGCGGAAGAAAAGTGATAATTTAATGGGCGTTCCTCAACCCACCCCGGAAAATGATGCAAATACTTCCCGTAGAATACGAGGAATGAGGCAACTGCCGCGACGGAACCCGAGAGCAGGGCGAACGGAAGACCTTTTATCACGGGCCTCTGCCGCGGAATAAACCGGCCACGAACATTATGAGACCAAAGACGATGAAGGCGCTGAGGGCAACGTGGAGCGTCGTTCTGAAGGCTTTCGTCTTACTGCCGAATTGGCCGACATATCCCGGGTAGAGTATGAGAGAGAAGGTTTCTGCCGCGATGAGCCCCGAAAGCATCGAACGGATGAGATTTTCAACCATTCTGATTTTATTATAGAACACTCGCGTGGGCACCGCAATCTTTATTTATGAAACTCCCAGCTAAGAATCAAAACCGCACTGCTTTTAGACGATTCAAATTTCAAAATCGCACTCACGGGGGGTAGTAATGGACTAGGATTATCTGTGGGGAAGCGAGCGCTGTTATTTGGGCCCTGGCCGGTTCAATCCCTCACGGTCCTCCTCTTGTCCCTCAGTCCGGCGAAAGCGGACTGGATTCCGTGCCGGGCACGGAATGACGGATAGAGTAGCACGCGACAGGACAGATAGGAGGGCGGGACACAGGATGCTGCAGCGAAAGCGCGGGAACGATGAAAAGGCTGTTACCACCATCGAGGGCAAGCAAACGGCCAAAACCAGTGGCTTGATCTCAGGGCGGTTTTAAAACTTTTATTATGAAACTTCGGGTGAACGGGATGAAAGGCCCGGTGATTCACGCTCCGGAGGGCCTCATGGAGAAATGTTGTTTTTCATCTGCTTTTAGGGTATCATTACTAGACTGTCTGGGGATGGAGTTCCCCCATATCCGCCTTGAGCCGGGCTGATGACTCCTACCGTGAGGGCCTTTGCGTCGGTAGGGTCGCCCCGTGCGATTCCAACCCGCTGCGAAGCGGGTTTTTTGTTGCCTTCACCGAGGCTGAATCTACCCCCTGTGAGGAGACCACAGTATGGATCATCTTTTCGTCATTGCGTCCGTGTGGCTCGGCCTGTCCGTTTTGTCAGCGATAATCGCCTATCACCTGCGTATTTCCATTGCCCTCGTCGAAATCTGCGTCGGGGTGGCCGCGGGCGCCGCGGCGGGGCAGCTCGACACACCCGATATCCTCGGCACGAACGTGGAATGGTTGCGTTTCCTGGCCTCGTCCGGAGCTATTCTGCTGACGTTCCTCGCGGGCGCCGAGCTTGACCCCGACGTACTCCGTACGAAGCTCAAGGAGGTATCGGTCATTGGTTTGGTCGGGTTCCTCGCGCCGTTCCTGGGCTGCGCAGCAGCCGCCCGCTATCTTCTTCACTGGAACTATCAAGCAAGCTTGCTCTGCGGCGTTGCCCTGTCCACGACCTCTATGGCGGTTGTCTACGCGGTAATGCTCGAAACCGGTCTCAACAAGACCGAATTCGGCAAAGGTGTTTTGGGGGCCTGTTTTATCAATGACCTTGGAACGGTGATCGCCCTGGGCCTTCTGTTTGCCCCTTTCACTTACAGAACGGCCGTCTTCGTCCTCGTGAGCGCCGTCGTCCTGGCCCTGCTACCCCACGCGACCGGGTGGATGACACGCCTCTACGCCTACCGCACGGCGGCGATCAGAACGAAATGGATCATGCTTATCCTCTTCGGTTTGGGCGCCCTGGCTCTTTGGTCGGGCAGCGAAGGCGTGTTGCCGGCCTATATTGCCGGCATGGTTCTGGCCAGAGGCGCGGCAAGGGACGGCTTCTGGATTCGACGGCTCCGGACTTTGACCGTGGGGTTTCTCACGCCTTTTTATTTTCTTCGCGCGGGAATGCTTGTCTCTCTGGGTGTGCTGGTCTCGGCCCCCCTTGTCTTCGTTGCGCTCCTCATGGGAAAAGTACTCTCCAAAATCTTTGGCCTGTACCCGTTCGTGCGGCTGTTCAGACCGGACCGAAACGAGCGGTGGTACTATACACTGCTCATGTCCACCGGATTGACATTCGGAACCATCTCGGCGCTGTTCGGTCTGTCCCATGGGATCGTAACCCAGGGGCAGTATTCGTTTCTCGTGGCAACCGTCATTGCCAGCGCAGTAGTCCCGACGCTCATTGCGGGGCTCTTCTTTTTGCCCGTGCACATTCTCCCAAGGCCCGAGGCAATAAAGGCGGAGCTTGAGGGCGACGGATTGGGGGACGAGGGATGAGAAGCTATCACCCGGCAAGACGGCCCCTCGCTTTTGAACATAGGTATTGACTTGCCATGGGAACATTGTACAATTGGAACGGCTCCAGGCGAGCCGGATAGACCTCATGAACAGGGCGAAGGTACGTTCCAGAGAAAATGAGCTGCGCATCGGGGGGATTTTTTCCCTCACCGGATATCTCTCCTGGTCCGGGAACTACAAGAAGAAAGGGGCCGACCTGAAGGTAGAGCTGATCAACCGGGCGGGCGGCGTCGACGGCCGGCCGGTGACCCTGATCGCTTACGACGATCAGTCCTCCGCAGAACGGGCGTCTCGCATTGCGGAGATCCTGGTCCTCAAGCACGGCGTTGCGGCAATGGTGGGCACCGGCTCTCTCCCCGTGTCCCGGGCAGTCGCCCGGGTGGCCAACGAATACCGAACGCCCGCGTTCATCAGCTCCGGCTACGCCATCGATCCGACAAGGGACCTCTTCGTTTTCAACACCGCCCACAAGACCGAATTCGCCGTTGCCTGTTCCTTCCAGTATTTTATCGAGAGGGGCATAAACAGGCTTGCCCTGCTCATGCCTCACGGTCCCCTGGGCGAGCTGGGCAGCTGGTTGGCGAGGCGGCTGGGGAGCCGCATGGGCATGAGGATCGTGGGCGAGGAAAGATTCGATGGGGCCTTGTCGTCTGTGGCATCCCGGTTAAAGAGGCTGCACGGCCTCAAGCCCCTTGCCCTCTTTTCCTTCGTGACGGGTGAGCCGGCCGCGCGCGTCGCGGAGACGATGGCGGCACTCGGTCTCGACATCCCTCTCCTCGTGTCCCACGGCAACGCGAACCCCCGCTTCCTTAAGCTGATATCGCATACACCGATCAACCTCGTGGTTCCCTCGGGAAAGACCATGGTCCTCGATGCGATTCGAGCGGATGATCCTTGCAGGCGCGTGGTGATGGATTTCAATGGCCGCCACGTGCAGCGCTACGGCGAACCGGCCAATTACTATTCCGCGGAACTGGCCGACGCAATCGATCTGGTCGTGGAGGGCAGCCGCCGCGCCGGAGATGCTGATCCCGAGAGACTGCGGGATGCGGTCGAGAATATCGGTGATTTCGGCGGAATGCAGGGCGTCTATAACCTCTCTCCCATTGACCATTACGGCACCCACATCGAGCAGATCGTTCTTCTCACCGTCAAGGACGGTGCCTGGCGCTTTGAGAAGGCCTTTTCCCCGGCAGCCGTTTTTGAGGATCTTCACGTCAACCGGAAGTCCGGGTTGATCCGAAGGCTGGGCGACCTGTTGTCGGGACCCGGGTCGGCAGTGGCCCCTGCCGGTGAAAGCCCGGCGCTCACCGGCGTAGAGGCGGTCCGCGGGGGGACGGGCCGCACCGAGCTCACGGCCGATCCCTATTTTGCCGCGACGCTCTATTGTCAGGGGAAGCTCGAGATGATGCGGAGTATCCGCGAACGGGATATGGGTAAAGCGAAGGAAGCCCTCTTTCGACTGCTCACGGTTGTGCTTCTGCAGCACTTTGAAAGCCTGGAAGCCCTCAAGCTGGCAATACTGGAGCTGTTCCTCGGCCTCTTCGACGTGGCGCTGGAGCAAGGCGTCGAGATTGGAGAGCTGGTGCGAGGGAGAGACCGGTTTCGCAGGGAATGGGAAGACATGGAAGACCAGGAGAGACTCTGTCTTTGGCTGGTAAGGGTATTCGACACCGTCAGCCGGAGCCTTGTGGCTCATGACCAAGGGGGTACGGATCTGCTGAAGAGGGTGATGGATTTTATTGAGGCCCACGCGGCCGAGGACCTGCACGTGGAGCGGGTAGCCCGTGACGTGTGCCTCAGTCCGTCCCGGCTCATGCATTGGATGAGAAGCGAGTATAACCTGTCTCTCGCCGCCTGCATCACGAAGGTGAGGATCGAGAAGGCGAAGCACCTCCTGAGAAGCACGGGTGCGCCTATCGGCCGTATTGCCCAGGAGGTGGGCTACCGGGACCAGGGCTATTTTACCAGGGTCTTCAAGAAATGCCTGGGAGAAACCCCGAAGGCCTATCGAGGCAGCGCCGGGCTCCTCAGGACTCCGAAGCGCGACGATTAGAGCATTCCGCAAAATTCATTCCCCTTTGACGGCCGCGTGTTCGTCCGCTTCGGTCATTCCGGCGGACGCAGGAATCGAGTCTTTTCAGAACGTTACAAGCTGCCTGGACCCCGGCTTCCGCCGGGGTGACGACTGTGCGAATCGTCAGTTTATTTTGCGACCCGCTCTATCACGGGATTGATTCGGCATTTTTATCCTAAAAAAAGACCGTAAAGTACAAGACTTTGCCCACGGAAAGGGTGTTTAATGGGGTGCAACGGTAAGAAATCGATCGAACAAGGGGGAGTGCGATGAAAAGAGGCGTGCCCATGGTTCTGGCAGTGGGGTTGGCTTTAATGCTGCTCCGGAGCGGCGCTGCAGGGGCGGCGACACCTTACAAGATAGGCGCCATCTTTCCGCTTACCGGCTCCCTGTCGTGGCTCGGGGAGTACAAGAAGAAGGGGGCTGACCTGAAGGTGGAGCTGATCAACAAGGCAGGCGGTATCAATGGCCGCCCGCTGGAATTGATCACCTACGATGATCAGTCCTCGCCGGAGACCGCTTCGAGGGTAGCCCAGCGGCTCGTCTCCAGGGACGGCGTGATCGCCATGATCGGGACGGCAAGCGTACCGGTGTCGGGGGCGGTCGCATCCATAGGCGCAAAGAGCAAGATCCCCACGATCATAGGGTCAGGGTACGAGGTGAATGCCCAGAAGGAACCATTTCTCTTCAACACGGCCCACAAGACCGATTTTGCCGTGGCCCGCCCCTTTCAGTACTTTCAGGGTAAGGGGATCACGAAGATGGCCCTGTTGATGCCCATCGGCCCTCTCGGCGAACTGGGGAGCACGCTGGCGAGGAAATATGCACCTCAGTACGGCATCACGATCGTGGGAGAGGAGAAGTTCGATATCAAGGCGGCCGACCTGACAACTCAGCTGGCGAAGCTTCGGACCCTCGGTCCCCAGGCGGTTTTCTCCTTTTGCACGGGTGAGCCCGCCGCACTCGTGGCGCGGAACATGGACCAGATGGGCATGAATATCCCCGTGCTTGTCTCCCACGGCAATGCCAATCCGGGCTTTCTCAAGTTTGTCTCAAGTCTGACCCTCCCCATCATAGTGCCCGCGGGAAGGGCAGCCGCCCCCGATGCCGTGGCGGACAGCGATCCTTGCAAGAAGGTCGTGACGGACTTCAGCCGGGCCCACCAGTTGAAGTACGGCGAGCCGGCCAACTATTATTCGGCTGAAATGGTAGATGCCATCGCCCTCATTGCAGCGGCGTTGAAGACGACGGGCTCCGATGACCCTGTCAAGCTCCGGGACGCGATCGAGAAGACCAGAGGCTTCGTCGGCATGCAGGGCATCTACAATTTTTCTCCCACCGATCATCACGGGACCCTTCTCTCCGACATGATGGTGCTGACGGTCAAAGAGGGAAAATGGGCGGTCGTGCTCAAATAGGTCTGTTTTTCCGCTCCATGATGGAGAGAGGTCCGTGGGATGGGTGACGCATCGGCGCTGCTCCAGTTCCTATTCAGCGGGTTGACGACGGGCAGTATCTACGCCCTTATCGCCGTCAGTCTGGTGATCGTCTACAAAGTCTCGCTTTTGATCTGCTTTGCTCAGGGTGAGTTCTTCGTAATCGGCGCACTGACCATGGTGACCCTCGTTTCGAGAGGGCTCCCCATGCCTGTGGCCTTCGGCTTGTCCATACTCGTCGCCGCGATCCTCGGCGCACTGGTCGAGAGGGTGCTCATCAGGCCGCTCCAGAA
>Ga0326727_10012595_pt1 | contig 19185 bp, 17 predicted proteins | sample MB2enrmetagenome_FD_207643 | JGI IMG/M metagenome (GOLD analysis project Ga0326727, IMG submission 207643) | Lab enriched peat soil microbial communities from McLean, Ithaca, NY, United States - MB29MY | ecosystem: Environmental > Terrestrial > Soil > Wetlands > Peat | place: USA: New York...
ACCAATACGGTCTCCGTGCGAACGGCTTGGCCGCTTCCAGAAACAATGATCCGTCCAAGTACCACAAAGGTACATAACACTTCCGCACTATGGGATACAGCGCAAGTTGTAGGCAGAGATCGCCGCTGTGGATTGGTTCGCGGATGTGTGGGAAAAACTCCACGGAGCCGGCCCTGCCAGGCCATCCCGGATGCCTCTGCCTGCGCCTTACTCCGCCACCGGTTGCGCGCAGAACTTGCAGCGCCGGGCCGCCAATGGGATCTCCGAGAGGCACTCGGCGCAGGTCTTCGTGGTCGCCGCCTCGGCCCCCTTCGCCTTGGCCAGCAGATACTTCAAAGGCAGTACGACGAAGAAGTAGATCATGCTGGACACGATCAGGAAGTTGATCGTGATGCCCAGAAAGCTGCCGTACTTGATGGGGGTCCCGTTAAGAGTGAAGACGAGGCCGGCGAAGTCGGGCGTCTTCACAATGGCAGCGACAAGCTGCATGAGGATGTCTTTGGTAAACGAGGTAATGACCGCGCCGAAGGCTGTGCCGATGAGGACGGCGACCGCTAGATCGACCACGTTGCCGCGCAGAATGAAGTCGCGAAATCCCTTAAGCATGGGGGGCTCCTTGGTTGAAATTGACAGGGGCGAGTATAGCGCACGCAGGTACTCTGGATGAATGCAACTCGTCGTCGCGTTGCTGCTAGTTGTCGGCGCGCTCGCGTTTGTATGGGGTTGCCATGCGCGCGCGCGCCTCGTTGATGGCCCCCTGCGTGTTGTCGTTGGTCTGCACGGCCAGGCGGTATTCGTTGACCGCGCGCTCCCTTTGGCCGGTGACGTCGAAGATGTAGCCCAGGTGGATGTGGCTCCAGACCTCGGTCCAGCGCGGGTCGCCGTCGCCGCGCAGCGCGTCGCGGAAGCTGTTGGCCGAGGCCTGGTAGTTGCGCTGCATGAAGAAGACCTCGCCGATGCGGTAGGCGGCCAGCGAGCTGGTTTTATTTTCGTCCAGCGCCTTCTGGTACTCGGCCAGCGCGCCGATCAGGTCGCCCTGCGCCACCAGTTGCTGGCCGCGCAGCACGGCCACGCGGATGGCCAGGTCGGGCGTGCTCTTCAGCAGCCAGTTCTCCGGGTCGATGGTAATGCGTCGCGGCCGTCCGAAGGTCTCGACGGTGTATGGCGAGTCGCTGCCCGCCACGTCGATGCGCCGGTCCTCCGTCTTGCCGTCGGTCTCGATGCGCAGCTCCACCGGCATGCGGAAGAGGTCGAGGTCCTCGCCGATCGATCCCACCGTGCGGAAGCCCTTGTTGCTGCCCAACCGGTAGACGGAGTACTTGTCGGTGAAGTTGGGAGCGCCGGTGCCGTCGATCCACTGCGAGAAGAATGAGGTCAGTTCGAGGTGCGAACCGTTCACCGCCTGCGCCTCGGCCACTGTCTCCACATCGGGGCTGCGAATCCCCTCGTCGGTGTATTGCGAGAGCAGGCTGCGCAGGAAGCTCTGGAAGGCGTCGTCGCCCATCTCCCAGCGCAGCATGTGGAAGACCATCGCGCCCTTCTCCAGCGTCATCGACTGGAACTGCGGCGAGAAGGGATCGAGCCGGCCAAGCGTGCTCAGCGGCTCGGTGTCGTAGGCCAGCGCGCCGGCGGAGACGTCGCCGATGGCGGTCTGAAATGCGTTCTTGCCCGCCGAATCCTCCAAATACATCAGCTCGCCGTAGCGGCTCATCCCGTTGGTGATCCACGCGTCGTTGAGCGTTGCGGGCGATACCTCGCTGCCCCACCACTGGTGCGCCAGCGTGTTGCTCAGCAGGCGCTGCGAGGCTGCGGTGCGGTCCACGATGCGGTTGCCTGCGATGCATGCCATCTCCGGCGCCCACGCGGCGCTGACGGCGTCCTCCGGCAGCTCCACGATGTTGATGCGGCCGCTCTCCGGCTGGCCGAAGACGCTGGTCATGGTTTCGAACTCGCGCCCGGCCAGCGCGGCAAAGTCCGGCGCGCCGTCCTTGCGCTTCTCGGTGACATAGACGTGGATATTGCTGATGCCCGAAGCGGTGATTGCCGGCAGGAACTTGCCCGCAACAACCGTTCCGGGAAATCCCGGCTTCGACCAGACGAAGCTGAACTCGCTGCGCCCGTCGTCGAGCGTCTTCTTCGTCGTGGTCCCGCTGCCCACGGCGGTGTACTCGGCGGGCACGCGGATGTGCATCTCTGCGGTGAAGCGGTCGGTAAACAGCCCCGTCATCGGAAACCAGCGGCCCGCATAAAGCAGCATACTGATGGGGTCGGCGATGGCGGCCAGTTTAATTCCGTCAACCGGACTGGTGTCCGAGCCGGTCAGCGTGCCGGAGTACGCGAAGTGGAAGGTGTTGGTCGATCCCTTGGCTATCGGCGCGGGCAGCGTGACGCGCACGGTGAAGATTGCCGCCAGCCGCTCGGAGTTGAGCGCGGCGCCCGTGCCGTCCGTCAGCGATGTGACGTTGAGGCCGTTGTTCAACTCGAAGCTCGCCGTGGTCATGTCTTCCAGCGCGGTGAAGGTGACATCGGCTGTGGCCGTCAGCTTGCCGGTGGCGGGATCGAGGTCGGCGTTGATGACGGTTCCCGTGATGTTCATCTGCGCGCGCACGGGAGCGGCATTCGCAGTCATCCAGCAGGGAAGCGCGAGCGCGCAGAGAGTGAGGAACGCAGCGGCGAAGGCGCGAAAGCCGGTAGCGCGGAAGCCGGTAGCGCGGAAGATCGGTTCGATCCGGATTCGCGGGAGGATTCCAAGCCGGGTTCGAGTTCGGAGAGACATGTGTGCGTGAATCCTCAGGATGCGGTTCAACCTTAAAGGTATCGTAAAGCCGTGTGCGTGATGCTGCAGATTGGATGCACGCGCCTGAAGTCTGTCTCTTGTTGAGACCCAAAAGATTAGACGTTTGTTGCGGAGCTTCGGCGCGCGGCAGGATCGGTTGGGCGCAGAAGTTCCTCGACAGCATTGCAGACGCGATGGATGGGGTCGGCTGGTTGTCCTGTTTGGGCGGGCGCGGGCAGCAGCCTAGCTCGGGCCTCGGCCAGCGCGGCGATCATCTCGCGGCGTTCCGGCGTTTCGTCCAGCAGCGGGCGCAGCGCGGCGGCGAGGTTGGCTGCGGTGAAGCGCCGGTTCAGCAGCTCGGGGACAATGCGCCGGCCCGCAATCAGGTTGACCATTGCGACGGGCAGGTTGCCATCGGCATCGCGCTCGGCGGGAATCTCCGCGGGATAGCGAATCATCCGCCTGGCCAGCGCAAAGGTAAGCGCGGATACGCGATAGACCACGACAAACGGCGTGCCGATGGTCAGCGCCTGCACGGTGGCCGTCCCGCTGGCAATGATGCTGGCGCGTGCGTGGAACAGGGCCGTACGCGCGTCATCGACCAGTACAATCCGCGGAAGCACCGCAAAGCCGGGCAGCTTCTCATCCACAGCAGATTCGTGGGCGGCGATCTCATCCCGGATCCACGCCAGGTTGATGGTCGATGCCACCGGCAGCAGATACTGGCAGGCCCTCTTCTGATCCAGGTTCACATTCAGATTCAGAGTGGCTGCGGCTTGCAGCATCGCCGGCAGGTTCTCCCGAATCTCGCTCTGCCGACTGCCCGGCAACAGCGCAACCCATTGCTTCGCAGGATCGAGCCCATGCTCGGCGGCGTACTCTTCGCGGGAGATAGTCGGCAGCGGAAGCGCGGCCAGCGGATGGCCGACAAACTCTGCATCCACTCCGCGCGCGCGGTAGAACGCGGCCTCGAAGGGGAAGATCACCATCATGCGGTCTACGAATCGCTGCACCAGCCGCAGCCGCCCGCGCTTCCACGCCCATAGTTGCGGGCTGACGAACCACAGCACGGGAACGCCCAGCCGCCGCAGCCGTCTGGCAAGGCGAAAGTTGACCTCGGGGAAGTCGATGAGAATTGCTACGCTGGGCCGCTCGCGTTCAATCGACGCCACCAGCTTGCGGTACTGCGCATAGATGTACGGCGCGTGGCGCACCACCTCGGTGAAGCCCATGTGCGCCACGTCCTCTGCGCGCACAATCCGTTGCTGCCCGGCTGCAGCCATCTCGGCCCCGCCCAGTCCGATGAACGTCGCATCAGTCAGCCGCGCGCGCAGCTCCGCAATAATCCCCGCGCCGTAGTGGTCGCCCGAGGCCTCGCCGGCGGAGAGAAAGACGCGCGGATTGGAGTGGGTAGCGATGCCTATGAGTTTATCGCTACCGCTCCCTGTAACGTCGCGGAGGTACCATAGAGGCGTTCGGGAGGCATCTGTGGCGGACCGTGCAAAGCGCTTTCAGGCGGAGCTACAGCCGCTGGGCGATGGCCTGGGTTGGGTGGTCGCATGGCTGCCGTTCGATGCGGCGAAGGCGTGGAAGAAGATGGTGCGGCAGCGCGTAACGGTGCAGGTGGGCGGCGAGATATTTCGAACATCGCTGTTTGCGGGTGCGCGGCGTGCAGGGCAGTTTGTGCTGGTGAACAAGAAGATGCAACTGGCAGCAGGCGCGCGGGTGGGCGAATCCGTGGAGTTTACGATTTCCCCGGACCTCGACCCACGCGAGGCGGAGTTGCCGGACGAGCTGGCCGCGCTGCTGGATGAAGAGCCCGGCCTGCGCGAGTGGTTCGACGGACTGACAGAATATATGCGGCGCGAGATCGGCAAGTGGGTGATGGAGCCCAAGAGCGAAGCAACGCGAATGCGGCGCACCGAGCAGATGGCCGAGCGTCTGCTGGCCACGATGGAAGGCGAACGCGAGCTGCCGCCGATCATCGAAGCCGCGTTTCGCGAGCATCCCAGGGCGCGCGCGGGATGGGCGCGCATGACTCCTACGCAGCGGCGCGGCGAGCTGCTTGCGGTCTTCTACTACCAGACGCCGGAGGCCCGTCAGAAGCGCGTGGAAAAGCTCGTCGAGGCCGCGGAGCGGCGTTGAGGCGCGGATTCGAAGCGTGCATGCCGGCAGTCGCTTGGTACGGATCGCAATTCGAACCTCGAACCTCGCCGGGCGCATCAATACACTACACCGCCTGCATGAAAGGCTAAAACCCATGCTCAACTGGCTAGTCATCGGCATCGGAGACATCACCCGCAAGCGCGTTCTGCCCGCTGTACTGGCCGAGTCGCGCAGCCGCCTCTATGCGTTGCTCACGCGCTCGCCCGCCAAGGCCGCGGCCTACCCCGGAGCGCTCGTCTTCACCGATCTCGGCGATGCCCTGCGCGATCCGGCGATCGACGCCGTCTACGTTGCCTCGCCCGTTGCGCTGCACACCGGGCACACCATCGCCAGCCTGCGCGCCGGCAAGCATGTGCTCTGCGAGAAGCCCGTCGCGCTGGACTTTGCCCAGGCCGAATCCATGGCGGCGGCCGCGCGCGAGTCGGGACGGCTGCTGGGCGTTGCCTACTACCGCCGCCTCTATCCCAAACTCATCCGCGCGAAGGAGTTGATCGCCGATGGAGCCATCGGACAGCCGGTGCTGGTGGAGGCGAACTACCACGGCTGGCTGGAGAGCCCCGACCGCGCCTGGCTGAAAGACCCTGCCATCGCCGGCGGAGGGCCGCTCTACGACGTCGGCTCGCACCGCATCGACGCGTGCAACTTCCTCTTCGGCAGGCCGCTGCGCGCCACCGGCCTGCTCTCCAACGCCCTGCATTCGCTGGCGGTGGAGGACTCGGCCACCGCGCTCGTCGAGTACGCGGGCGGCATTCACGCCGTCATCGACGTGCGCTGGAACTCGCGCATCCCGCGCGACCAGTTCCGCGTCGTAGGCAGCGAGGGAGAGATCGGCCTCGATCCGCTCAACGGCCCCGCGCTCCGCCTGCTCGCAAGCGACGGCAAGCTGACCGAGCAGCAGCTCCCCGCCCACGCCAACGTCCACTTCCCGGCGGTGGAGAACTTCGTTGCCGCCGCCCTTGACGGCGCGCCACTGGCCTGTCCCATCGACCAAGCCATCTGGACCGACTGGGTCACCGAGCGGGTGAAGGAGAGCAACGTACGGAAGGGCTGGAAATGAATCCCGGATAAAAACCATCCCAGCGCGCGTCAGCCGGGAGCGGGGAACCGCGGCCAGGACCAGCCCGTATAGTAATTGCATGGACAAGCATTCCAGAAAGGACCGAACCGGGTTTCTAGCGCTGCTGGGCCTCTCGACGTTCCTCACCGTTTTTGGATTGTGCAATGGACAGGCGCAAACGCCAACTCCAACTTCAGCCCCAACCCAGCCCGCGCCCGCATCCCAGCCGCTCCCCATTGCCACGCCGCAGCCTGGTTCCGGCAGTACCAGCGAGCGGCCATTGCCAGACATCAACACCCTGCTCAAGCAGGCGGAGGCGCACCGGGACGCCGCGCAGAAGGCCGCCAAGGATTACATCTATCGCTCGGTCTACACGGAGCAGGACACGGACTCCCACGGGGCGGTCAAGAAGACTTCGTCCGAAGAGCGGGAGATCTTCTGGATCAACGGCGTCTATATCAGTCGGCTGTTGGCGCGCGACGGCAAGCCGATCTCCGGCGATGAGTTGAAGAAGCAGAACGAACGCATCGACCAACGCATCGCGGAGGCCAAGCAGCGCGACGCAGAGAAGGCCGCAGGCCAGCAGCCGAAGAAGAAGGGAAACACCTATTCACTGACCTATGAGCTCTTGCAGCAGTTGGGAACGTTCTCCAATCCCCGCCGCGTGCAGTTGCATGGCCGCGACAGCATCGCCATCGACTACGCCGGCAATCCCCAGGCAAAGACCCACAATATATTGGAAGAGATCGTGCGCGATGTCGACGGGACGCTCTGGTTCGACGAGCAGGAGCATGCACTGGCGCGGGCTGAAGGACATTTTGTGAATGATTTCAAGGTTGGAGGCGGACTGCTGGCCGATGTCCGCAAGGGCGCGACGATCTATGCGGAGTGGACCCCGGTGAACGGAGAGGTTTGGCTGCCTGCGTCCACCGGCGGCCGCGGATCGGCCCGCGTCGCTCTCTTCTTCAACCACTATGGCGTGGTTGAGACGCGCTACTCGGACTACCGCAAGTTCAAGGCGAGTTCGACGATCCTTCCTGGGGTCGCGCCGGTGGAGACACCGGCCAGTCCCGGTGGTTCCGACCAGCCGTGAACCTGCTGCCGACTCGCTGCTGTTAAACAGCGAAGAGGGACAGCCGCAGCCGTCCCTCCCGCAAATCCTTGTTGTAGCCGCTGGCGCAGCTAGAGAATGCAGCTAAACACTAGAGACTGTACGAAAGACTAGAGAGGCTGAACGTCAGACGCCTGCCAGCCCTTGGGCCCCTTAACCACGTTGAACTGCACAGCCTGTCCTTCTTGTAGGCTCTTGAAACCGTTCGAATTGATCGCCGAGTAGTGCACAAACACGTCCTCGCCGTTCTGGCGGCTGATGAAGCCAAACCCCTTGGCATCGTTAAACCACTTCACTGTTCCTTGTTCCATGTTGGTAATTTCCTTAGTACTGATAAATTTTTCATTGCCGCAAGATCCAAATCGGGGATCGACAACATACAAACGTCGCAGAAACCAATCTGTTTCAAACGATGACTGAAGAGTAGCACACATTGCAATAAAGAATGCGAAAAAAATTGCAACTGTTTTATTTACATCGCCTGGCAGCCGGTTGAGGCCCCTGCCTGGGATGCCTGCCCCGGCCCATTCGCGGCCTGGAAGAGCGCAATTTCGAGTGCTTCAGGACCGCATTAGTCCGGATTCACAACCGCCTCAGGCCGGCGGCAGGTGGGCTCTGACGATCTCTTCCGCCCGCTCCAGGACCTCTTCCAGGCTCATCGCGGTCGAATCCAGAAGCACCGCGTCCTCGGCCGGGCGCAGCGGCGACTCGGCGCGGTTGCGGTCGCGGCGGTCGCGCTCGTGCATCTCCTCCACAACCGCCTGCTCCTCTGCCCGCTGCTGCTCGGCGGTCTCCGGCGCCGGGGCCTGGCGAGACTCGGTCTGGCGCGCTGTGGTCTGCTCAATGGGTGCGGCCTGGCGGAACCGCCGGTTGCCCCGCACCTCCGGCGCGGCGTCCAGAAAGATCTTCACATCGGCGTCGGGAAAGACCGCCGTCCCGATGTCGCGCCCCTCCATCACCACGCCGCCCCGCGCCCCCAGCGCCCGCTGCTGCTCCACCATCCATGCGCGCACGCGGGGATGGACGGAGACCTGCGACGCCGCCGACGTAACGTCCGCCTCGCGAATGCGTTGCGAGACGTCAATGCCGTCCAGCCGGACGCGGTTGCCGTCCATCTGCGGCTCCAGCACGATGCGGGTCGCCTCGGCCAGCGCCAGCAGCGGCCCCTCCTCGTCGAACGGGAAGTCCCCCTCGATCGCCTTCAGCGCCAGCGCACGGTACATCGCTCCGGTCTCGATGTTGAGGAAGCCGAAGCGCCGCGCCAGGTGCGCCGCCAGCGTGCTCTTCCCAGCGCCGGCCGGGCCGTCGATGGCAATCACCGGTCGGCGCGGGCCGCTGGGCGCCTCGACTTGCGTGGGCATGGCTTCTTCCATGGGATCTGGTTGGCCTCGCATCAGTCGGACCCATCCTCCTTCGGTTTGAACTTGCGCGCGGGCGCCCGCTTGCCGAATGGCTTCTTGTTGCCCGCAAACTTGGCAAAGGTGCTGCTCGGCTTGCCGGCAAACGACGCGCCCGGCTTGCCCGCAGACTTGCCAAACGGCTTCTTGCCCGCGAATCCGCCCGGTCGGCTCGCAGACCTGCCAAACGGCTTCTTCCCCGCGAATCCACCCGGCTTTCCGAATGATTTGCCCGCAAACTTGCGCGGCGCAAACTCTCCCGTCGCCTTGCTGGCAGCTCCACCAGCCCCCTCCGCGCGGGCCGGCCGCGCAGGCCGGTCTGCGGACGTGGGACGAGCGGGGCGATCAGGCGAGAATGGCCGCGCAGGCCGGTCTGAGGAAAACGGACGAGCAGCGCGGTCGCGCGGCGCGTCGAATTTCCGATAGACTCGCTTGCCGCTCTCGCCGCCGAAGCCTCGCCCGCCGCCGTCTCTCGGTTTACCTGCGAATGGTTTGCCCGCGATTTTTCCTTTGGATTTGGAGAAGCCCGGCTTGTCGGTGAAACCCGCGCCGCCCGACGGACGGGGTGCATAGGAGCCCGGCGCGCGCGGACCGCCATACGCAGGCCGGGCCGCCGATCCCTCCCGCTTGCGCCCGAAGGTCCCCGGCTTGCTGAACGTCTTGCGTGGCGGACGCGCATCGCTCTCCGCGCCGCGCGGTTTGTACTCGCGCGGTTTATGCTCGCGCGGCTTGGTGAAGCTCGGCCTGACAACGCGCGGCCCGCGTGGCTGGAACGATCGAGCCGTCTCTCCCGCTGCTCCTGTGGCAGCCAGATCGCCCACCGCGTCGTTGACCTCCGCCGGGACCTCCGACGGCCTCGCCGCAGTCGCCAGCCTGCGCCGCTTCTCTTCCTCCCACGGCCTGTCGAAGCCGGCCGTTTTTTTGAAGCCCGCCGTCTTGTCGAATCCAGCGGCAGGCTTGTTGAACGGTCGCCGCTCGCGGCCGGACGCCGGCCCCGATCCCTCGCGCGCCTTGAACCCAGACTTGAACCCACCGCCGGGGCCAGATTTAAACCCTGCCTTCGCGCCAAATCCAGTCTTTGTGCCGCGTTCATACGGGCCGGGCTTTGCGCCAGCGCCATACTTCGACGGCTTCGCCTTGGCCAGGGTTCCCGTCCCGATCTTGCGCGGCTTGGGAATGAACTTCGTAATCCGCGGCGCGTCTTCGCTGGCGCTGCCTTCGCCGGTGGCTGTATCCGCCTCGACCGCGCTCTCGCTTGCAACAACATCTGCCGCTTGCGATTCACCCTCGACAACCGCCGCCTCCGGCGCGAGGAACTCCGGCAGCGAGCCGGCAACGTAGAGCATCGTGCGTCCCTCGACCGCAACCGTGTCCAACTGCCGCGCCGAGAGCAGCGCATGGGCCACGTCGCGGATGCGCGAGCGCGAGGCCAGCGGCGCGAGAAAGCTCTCGATCTCGTCCTCGCTCGCAACCACGGCCTGCCCCAGGTAGAGCGAGATCAGCGCGGAAAGGGCCGACGGCTGCCCCGCATTCGCTCCCGCCTTCATCTGCTTGGTGAAGCGCGCGCTCGTCAGCTCCCACAGCGTGGCGTTCTCTCCTGCCTGGGCCAGCGGAAGCACGCGCAGGTGCGTCCAAAGCTCCGCGAGCGCGCGCAGCACGGCCGCCTCCGTCACCTCCTTGCCCACCTCGGTGGTCAGATCGTAGGCCGAAAGCGGCCCGCGCCGCGCCAGCGCCTCATGCGTCGCCAGCGCCAGCGGCGAAACCTTGAACGCGCCCGATGTCGCCGGCGGCTGCTTCCACGCCTTGTCGCCGCGCAGGGTGAAGACGTAGGAGAAGACTGCGCTCGACGCGACGAAGTCCGGTGTATCGCCCGGCGCGCCTGCATGGACCGTCCCCGCGCCCGCGCCCAGCAGGTTCAGCGGCACGGCGAGCCCCTCCCCGACGAGCCGCGCCAGCAGGTTGCGCGCCTCTGCGGTCTGTTCGATTGTGGGGGTCGCCGTCGGCTCGCCGAGCACGGCCTCCACCAGCGACGGAGCCGGCGCGACAATCTGCGGGCGCGGCACAAACAGCACCAGTCCGGCGGCGTTGGTCCAACTGCGCAGGTTCTCCATCGTCAGCAGCGCCTCGCCCTGCTGGTGCCACTGCCGCAGGCGCGTCTCGGCAAGCTGCGCTGCGCTCGGGATCGCCGGGTTGGTGGCTTCGCTGCTGCTCGGATTGCTCGGGCTATTCAAAATGGGTGGTGCCTTTCTAAATGCGCTGGAAGGCGCGCTGTATGTCCTTATGAGAATAGCGCAGCGCGATGGGCCGCCCATGCGGACAGCTCATTGGATGCTCGGTCTTCGCCAACTCCGCCAGCAGCCACTCGATCTTCTTCGGCTCCAGCGGCATATTGATCTTGATCGCCGCATGGCACGCGATGGACGCCGCAATCCGCCGCCGCCGCGTCTCCGCGTTCTCCTGCTGCTGCTCCTTCTCCGGGACCGCCAGAACCTCCTCCAGCATCCGCTCCAGCTCTCGCCCTTCCAGCCCCACCGGCGCGGCCTTGATGGCGAGGGTGCGTGGGCCGAATGGCTCGGCCTCGAATCCGTTGAGGTCGAGCTCGCGCGCAATCGCCGCGAACGACACCATCTGCGCCGGCAGCAGATCGACCAGCAGCGGCATGAGCAGCCGCTGCCGCTGCACCTGCTCCACCTCGCGCGCGCGCAGGATCTTCTCGAACAGCACGCGCTCGTGCGCCACATGCTGGTCGATGATCCACAGCCCCTCGTCGTTTGCCGCCAGAATGAACGAGTCGCGCAACTGGCCGAGCGGCTTCAGCGTCGCCAGCGCGTTCAGCGTCCCGGCCTCACCCACGTCCGCCGCGCCTTTGTTTGCCCCATCTGCGCCACTTGCATCCACTCCCGCCGCGTCTTCACCTCCGCACGACGACCCCGCCGCGCCCTCCGCCTCGTATCCCACCGCAACGCCCTGGTCGCTGAACGCCAATCGCCCCGCAGACGGCGGCACAACCGGCGCTTGCAGCGTAAAGCGCTCCACATCGTCGGCCGATGGCGCACCCTCCGACTCCGCAACCATCCCCGTCTCCACAAGCGCCTGCGGCCGGGAAAATCCAGCGCGCGGCGCGTAGACCACGTCCTCCGGCGCGCCCGGCATCGGACTCACGTCCAGCAGCAGCGACGAGCTGGCCTGCGAGATGCCCACGCCTCCATGCAGCTCGCCCAGTGCCACAGCGAAACTGGCCGCCGGCCGCGCCGTCATCAGCGCCGTCCGCACCGAGTCGCGGATGAAGTCATGTACAAATCCCGACTGCCGGAAGCGCACCTCGGTCTTTGCCGGATGCACGTTGACATCCACCTCCTGCGGCGGCATCTCCAAAAAGAGCAGCACCACCGGGAACGAGGTGGGCGGAATAATGTTGCGATACGCCTCGGCCAGCGCGTGCAGCACCACGCGGTCGCGCACCAGCCGCTGGTTCACAAAGATGTACACCGAGTTGCGGTTCAGCTTCTGCAGTTCCGGCTTGGAGACGAACCCCGAGAGCCGCAGAAATCCCGCCTCCCGCGGCGCGTAGTCGGCCTCGCGCTTCCACGGCGGAGGCTCCGGCAGCCCCGCGCGCGCAAAGTCGATCTCCGCCGCGATGGGCAGCATCAGCGCCGCCGTCTCGCGCCCGAAGATCTGGAAGAGCCGGTCGCCGGTGGTCGCCACTTCGGGCGCAATCAGCAGCGCCTGCGTCGCCGAGTGCAGCTCGAAGTGCCGCTCCGGATGCGCCAGCGCGTAGTGCGTCACCAGCGCCGCAATGTGCCCCAGCTCGGTCTGCTCCGACCTCAAAAACTTGCGCCGCGCCGGTGTGTTGTAAAAAAGATCGCGCACCGCGATGGTCGTCCCCACGGGCAGCCCCGCGTCCTCCACGCGCAGAATCTTTCCACCCGCAATCTCCACCGTTGTCCCCGCATCGTCCTCCGCCGCGCGCGTCTCCAGCGTCAGCCGCGAGACGCTGGCAATCGACGGCAGGGCCTCGCCGCGAAAGCCCAGTGTGCGGATCGCCAGCAGGTCGTCGGAGCTGTGCAGCTTCGATGTGGCGTGCCGCTCGAAGGCCAGCAGCGCGTCGTCGCGCACCATGCCGTGCCCATCGTCCACAATGCGGATCAGCTTGCGCCCGCCGCCCTCCACCTCGATCCGCACCCGCGTCGCGCCCGCGTCCAGCGAGTTCTCCAGCAGCTCCTTGACCACAGACGCAGGCCGTTCCACCACCTCGCCGGCCGCAATCTGGTTGGCCACCTGGTCGGAGAGTACCCGTATGCGTCCCATCCCCCGATTGTACTGTTGCCCGGTGAGCGCAGATTATCGGATGGGCACGGCTTCACAGCATTACAGGCTGCGGAAAAACTTCCGTTTCTGTCTTTCGGAGGGAGCAGTGGGCTTCAGCCCACTGAATAAGGACAATCGAATCAATGGGCTTTAGCCCCGGGCCTTTTGCTCGTAGCGTCAATCAACCCTTTTTCCGCTGCCTGTTCAGCCTCTGCCGTGCGCCCCAGCCCCGCCGAAGTGCGCCTCCATCTGCGCATTAAAATGTACGTTGAACTCCGCCCCAGCCAGCACGCTCAGCGAGATGATGTACAGCCAGAACAGCAGCGCGATGCCCGCGCCCAGCGGCCCGTACACCTCCGAGTAGTTGGTGAACCGCGTCACATACCAGCCGAAGACCAGCGTCGCCGGGAACCACAGCGCAGTGGCCAGCACCGCCCCCGGCAGGCTCGTCCACCACCACCCCGGAGCCTGCGCCGGGTCGCCACTCCCGCCCGCCGCCCGCCCGCCGTCGCGCTCCTCCGGGACTCCCAGGCGATACAGCAGCGCAATCAGTCCCACGCTTGCGCCCACCGCCACCGCCCAGCGCAGCAGCAACGTCGCCGCGTAGATCGGTTCGCGCGCCTGGGGACCGATGATCGACACCAGCCACTCGGTCACCGCATGGCCGAAGACCACCAGCAGGCTCGCGATGGTCAGCGGTATCAGCGACAGCGGCACCAGCTCCATCGACCGCCTCCGCCGTTGCCAGAAGCTCCAGTAGTTGCGCGGCAGCCCGCGCGCCCGGCGCAGGCCGTCCATCAGCGTCGCAATCACGTTCGACGCGCCCGCAAAGCTCACCACCCCGGCCGAAACCAGCGCGCGCAGCGAGTGGGTATGCTTCGGTGCGTTCTCGAACGCCGCATTCAGCAGCGCGCTCACCCCGCCCGGCAGCACCCGGTCGAAGAAGTCCGCAATCTGGAAGCGCACCGGAGCCGTGTCCGGCAGCAGCCCGATCACCGCCGCCGCCACAATCAGCGCGGGAAACAGCGCCACAATGGCCGAGTAGGCGGTCGATTGCGCCACGTTCAGGCAGTCGTGCGCCAGCACGCTCAGCAGCGTCCGGTGCAGCGCCCGCACGAGCACCGCATACCAGCGCAGAAGCCGCTTCATGCGGGCGCGACGGCTGCGCGGCCGCGCCTCCGGCCCCGGCGCAGCCTGCTCCGGTTCGTGGGCTGGCCCAGTCTCGCTCAGCTCTTCCACGTTTCCAGGAACTCGGTCACCGAGGCTGGCTCCATGTGCCGCATGTCTTCAAACTCTCCCGCCTTCTGCGCGTAGAGCAGCCTGCCGTCCGGCGCCAGTACGGCCAGCGCGGGAACGCCCTTCGCGATCGGCACTCCATATCTCTTGGCCACGTCCAGGTTGGCGTCCATGTGCCCGATCCACACATGCACCAGCACAAAGTTCTTTTCCAGCAGCGCGTCGTTGGGAGGTTGATGGAAGTAGAGGTCCAACGCATGGCAGTCGCCGCACCAGTCGCCGCCGAAGTCCAGCAGCACGCGCTTGTGCTCGCGCTTCGCCTGCGCCAGCGCGGCGGCAATGTCGCCGCTCGGGTTGGCGGTCTCCGAGTAGATGTGTTTCGGCGCATACGCGGGCGCGGCGGGAACCGAAGCAGGCACAACCGGCGCCGTCGCGTGCCGGGTGGTCCACAGGAACATGCAGACAATGCCCGCCAGACACACCGCCATCAGCCCGATCGTTGGGCCCAGCGCCATCGGCGTGGCCTTCGGCTCCGGCGCGTGCTTCTTGCGGAATCGGGTGCGAGGCGTCATAAAGCTTGTCCTCGCTTCCATCATGCACGACGGGGCACTCGCGGTGCAAAACCGTCCATCTCCAACCGGACCGCGCGCTGGTGTATTCTGGAGCAAAGCGATGATCTTCTCCAGGGATTATGTAGGGTATCTGGCGCGCCAAACGGTGAAACACCTGGTCGACGCCAAGATGATCGGGACGGCCAAGCCTGCCGTCCTGAACGAGCGGGTGACGGCTGCCATGATCGATGAGCTGGCGCTCGAAGACCGCATCAACGAAGAGGTCCGCGTCATCCTCGACGCCTTCCAGGAAGACATGCTGCGGACCGGCGCGAACTACCAGGAGATGTTCAAAAAGGTGAAGAACGAGCTGGCGCGCAAGTACAAGGCGGTGCTGTGAGGATCTCGGCCGACAAGGTGAACAAGCTGGCCCACACCGTGGCCGACACGCTGGCCGAGATCGACGAGTGCGACTTTCTGGAGGACCGCAACACCATCCGCCAGGAGGCGCGCAAGGCGCTGGAGAAGCTGCTGGCAGAGGAGACCAAGCTCGACGCCAGCGCGCGGCTCAAGATCGCATCCCAGCGCAAGATCATCCTCGAAGGATCGCAGGAGTGGGACATCCTCTACCGCAAGTACTACAACGACGAGGTCAAGAAGCTCGGCCTCTAGCATGCTGTGGAAAACCCGTTTTGCTTAAGGGCACGGGTTTACCCGTGCCGCAATTGGCCGTCTTCGATGGGGCTTTAGCCCCTGAGATCAGTTTCTCCCTCCAGCCGCGATACTCCAGCAGCTGTTTGCGGACGCGAGGTTTGATAGCGGGTGCGAGGGTTGAGCCACTCGCCGCCGGCTGATATAGTTGAACCTGCATTGGAGAAAACATCCTCCTGTCGCGCGACGATGGCGTTATGGTGTAACTGGTTAACACGCCGCCCTCTCAAGGCGGAGAGTCCGGGTTCGAGCCCCGGTAACGCTACCATCCTTTCAACATTTATGGCAGATAGAGAGCAGCCTCACCGCCATCGCCGTTGCGGAGATGGCCTAGGCTGGGGGCAGGGTGATGAGCGGCCATGCCGGGGAGAAACCCGCAATCGCCGTTGTTTGAAGCCTATTATTGGATAGATGTTTAGCGCTAAAGGAGGGCCATCGAAAATGTTGATCGTTACCGGAGGCGCGGGCTTCATCGGCAGCAATCTGGTCCACGAACTGAATGCCCACGGCATCACCGACATTCTGGTGGTGGACCATCTGGCCAATGCGGGGAAGTTCCAGAACCTGCACGGCGCGCGCTATGCGGATTACATGGACAAGCGGGAGTTTCGCCGCGCCATTGCGGAGGATGCGCTGGGAGGCGGCAGAATCGAGGCGGTTCTGCACCAGGGCGCCTGCTCCAACACGCTGGAGGACGACGGCGTGTACATGATGGACAACAACTTCCAGTACACCAAGGAGGTGTTGCGCTTTGCGATCGCGCAGGGAGCGGCGCTGGTCTTTGCCTCCAGTGCGGCGGTCTACGGGCTCTCCGGGCCGGGACACTTTACGCCGACGCTGGAGAACGAGCGGCCGCTGAATGTCTACGGATTCTCCAAGCTGGCCTTTGACCACTACTTCCGCAATCAACTGGCTCTGGACCAGGTGCCGATCACGGCGGTCGGTCTGCGCTACTTCAATGTGTACGGGCCGCGCGAGCAGCACAAGGGGCGCATGGCCTCGGTGATCCACCACTTTACGAAGCAGATGAAAGACACCGGCAAGGTGCGGCTGTTTGCCGGCAGCGGCGGCTACGGCGACGGCGAGCAGCGGCGGGACTTCGTCTATGTTCGCGACCTGGCGCGGATGAATCTGTTCTTCGCGCAGATCGGGCCTTACGCGCCCAAGGCCAGCGAGAGAGGCACGCTCTATCGCGGGGTGGTCAACGCCGGCACAGGCGCCAGCCGCAGCTTCAACGATGTGGCGCGAGCGCTGATGGCGGTGCACGGCGAGGCCGCGATCGAGTACATTCCCTTTCCCGCCGATCTGGAGGGCCGCTACCAGCACTTCACCGAGGCCGACCTGACGGGCCTGCGGGCGCTGGGCTGCGATCTACAGCCCACTGCGCTGGAAGAGGGCATCGCGGAGACCTGTGCCACGCTGCGCGCGATCGGCGGATAGTTCAGGCCGGTCGATCGGACGAAGCGAGAAGGGCGTCGACGGCCTCAGGCAGAGAGGCGAAGCAGCAGTCGGCAAGTTGGTGCGCGGTCTCATCTCCTGATTTCCGGTCTTCGGGATCGCCTTCCAGTAAGAGGGTGGTCATGCCCAGGCGGCGGCCGAACTCAATGTCGGAGAGGGAGTCGCCGATCATGACGCTGGACGTTGCGGCGATCTCCGGGAACTCGGCGCGGGCCTGATCGAAGAGGCCGGGGAGCGGCTTGCGACAGTCGCATTGGTGAGCGTCGTGCGGGCAGAAGTAGAAGGCGTCGATATGCGCTCCCTGCGGCTGCAACCAGCTTTGCAATGCGGAGTGGATCTGGCGCACATCATCTGCCGTGTAGAGTCCCAACGCAATGCCACGCTGGTTTGAGACCACGACCACGCGCACTCCCGCGCGGTTGAGTCGGCCGATCGCCTGGGGGACGCCGGGCAGCGGCTGGAACTCGCTCCAGGAGGTCACATAGCGGCCTTCGGGCAACTTGCGGTTGAGGACGCCGTCGCGGTCCAGGAAGACGGTGCGCAGGGTTCGGAGTGAAAAGCTGTTAGCGGAGTCGGACACCCCGTTATGATACCAATAGCGTTGTCGACACCTGGCGGCGCACGGTACGAGTTTTGAACGCAGCGGCACAGAGAGTGAGGGAACCATGTCCAGTAGTCCCGATGCTGCAAGCGTCTTCGGCACGGCCATTGCGGAGCATTTGGAGGTTGTGCGCCAGGTGGAGTCGCAGCAGCCGGTGCTGGAGGCGATTGCGCGGGCGATGGTGTCGACGCTGCGGGCCGGCGGCAAGATTCTGTGGTGCGGCAACGGAGGCAGCGCGGGCGATTCGCAGCACCTGGCCGCAGAGCTGGTGGGCCGCTTTCGCCGCCAGCGGCGCGGTCTGGCCTCGCTGGCGCTGACGACCGACAGCTCCGCGTTGACCTCGATCGCCAACGACTATGGGTACGAGGCGGTCTTCTCGCGTCAGGTGGAGGCGCTGGGCGTAGCTGGCGATCTGCTGGTGGGAATCTCCACCTCCGGCAATAGCCAGAACGTAGTGGCCGCGCTCGAGGCGGCGCGCAGTCGGGGGCTTGCGACGGTGGCCTTTACCGGCGCGGGGGGCGGCAGGATGGCCAAACTGGCCGATCATCTCTTTGCCGTCGCGTCGCAGGAGACGGCGCGCATTCAGGAGGCGCATATTCTGGCCGGACACATGCTCTGCGACTGGATCGAGCTGGACTGCATGAACACAATGGACCAGGAGGGCGCTGTGGTTCTGCCGATTGCCGCCGCCGCGCAGACCGAGGGAGCGCGATGATTGAGCAACTGCACGAGGTGATTCAGGAGATCGAGCAGAAGTGGGCCAACAAACGACTGCTGGTTGTGGGCGACGTGATGCTCGACAAGTACATCTGGGGCGAGGTGGGCCGCATCTCCCCGGAGGCCCCGGTGCCCGTAGTGCACGCCACTCACCATAGCCATCAGCCGGGCGGCGCGGCCAACGTGGCCATGAACCTGAGCAGGTTGGGAGCGCACGCCGAGGTGATTGGGTTTACCGGAGGCGACGAGGACGAACGGCTATTGACGGAAGGACTGCGCGCGAATGGAATCTCGCCGGAGTTTGTGGTTTCGGAGGGATTTCCCACCATTGCCAAGCAGCGCATCCTGGGCGGACGGCAGCAGATGCTGCGGCTGGACAGCGAGCGGCTGGGCGCGCGATCGGAGGACGACTACGACCGGCTTGTGAAGACCGTGCTGGCGCATCTCGACGGCTGCGATGCGGTGGTGCTCTCCGACTACGCAAAGGGAGTGCTGACGGCGAAGGTCTGTCAGGCGGTGATTCAGGCTGCGCGGGGGCGGGGGATTCCGGTGCTGGTCGATCCCAAATGCGCCGACTTTACGCGCTACCGCGGCGCCACGACGATCTGCCCCAATCTCGGCGAGCTGTCCACTGCGGTGCATCTGGAAGGGCGCGAGCTGAAGCCCCTGCTGGATGCGGCCGAGGCGCTGCTGGCGGACCTCGATCTCGAATTCCTGACCGCGACGCTGGGCGAGAAGGGCATTGCGCTGGTGCGGCCCGGAAACCGCTTCATGGCGCCGGCCCTGGCGCGCATGGTCTTCGATGTCTCCGGCGCTGGAGACACGGTGATTGCCGTGCTCGCTTTGTGTGTGGCCTCCGGGCTCAAGCCGGAGACCGCCGTGGAACTGGCCAATATCGCGGCCGGCATTGTGGTGGGCAAGGTCGGCACGGTCCCGGTGGAGAAGTACGAGCTGCTGGCCGCGCTTGCCCCGGAGATTGCCCTGCACGGCGAGGACAAAGTGGTGACGCGCGAGGAGTTGGTGCGCCGAGTGGCGCTGTGGAAGGCCAACGGCGAGCGGGTGGCGTTCACCAACGGCTGCTTCGATCTGCTGCACG
>Ga0326727_10012596_pt1 | contig 19185 bp, 15 predicted proteins | sample MB2enrmetagenome_FD_207643 | JGI IMG/M metagenome (GOLD analysis project Ga0326727, IMG submission 207643) | Lab enriched peat soil microbial communities from McLean, Ithaca, NY, United States - MB29MY | ecosystem: Environmental > Terrestrial > Soil > Wetlands > Peat | place: USA: New York...
CCGCGGCTTGGCCGACGACGGCGCGCTGGGGCGCCAGACGATCGCGGCGATGAATTTGTCCGCCGGCCAATTGGCCCACCAGGTCGCCGTCAATATGGAACGCTGGCGTTGGCTGCCGCAGCGGCTGGAGGACAACCACATCGTCGTCAACGTTCCAGGAGCGTGGATGGAAGTGGTCGAGGCCGGCCGCGCCGTGCTGACCATGCGGGTGGTGGTCGGCGACCCCGACCATCCGACTCCGGCCCTGCATGCCGAGATGACATCGCTGGTGCTGAACCCGGTCTGGCGCGTGCCGGCATCCATCGCCACCGCCGAAATCCTGCCAAAATTGAAAAAGGATCCCGGCTATCTGATCGCCAACGACCTGGAACTGGTATCCGACGCCTTCCCCCCCGGCAGCCCGGAAAGCCAGGGCGTCGGCATTTCCTGGCAGGATCGCACCAGCATGCCCTGGCCGGTTCGCCAAAGGGCCGGTTCGGACAATGCGCTGGGACGGATCAAGTTCAACATTCCCAACAGCGACGACATCTATCTGCACGACACGCCCAACCACCGGGCCTTCGCCCGAGCCCTGCGCGCCCTGTCTCACGGCTGCGTCCGCTTGGAAAAGCCTGACCAGTTGGCGCTTTACGTGCTGCGCGACAAGGACTGGTCGCAGGAAAAACTGGACACCGAGATCGACACCGGAAACACCAAGACCGTCTCGCTGGCCCGTCGCCTGCCGGTCTGGCTGCTGTACTGGACCACCTGGGTCGACGCCGAAGGCACCTTGCAGGTGCGCGACGATATCTATGGCCGCGATCAGCGTCTGGGGGCGGCCCTGGCCCATGCGACACACCCTTTGCCGGTATCGGCCGCCATGGCTCCCTCGCCACAGAAGGAAGCCCACTGTGACGGTTGCCGCGTCCCTTGAAATAATGTTATGACAGGCGCAATGAATTAGAGAGTTCCAGGGGAAAACCATGCGCCTGAGCAGCCTCGGATGGGGCCGTCGATGCTAAGTCGTCGACAGTTCCTAGCGTTTGGCGTTGCAGCGACAGCCAGCACCGCCCTCCCTCTCCATCCCGCCGAAGCCGCGTTGCGCACGAAGGTCGACCGTGCCATTTCGCTGCACAACATCCACACCGGCGAGACACTCAACACCGTTTACTGGGCGAACGGACATTATCAGCCGACATCCTTGAAACAGCTGAATCGCATCCTGCGCGATCACTATTCGGGGGCGGTGCATAATATGGATCCCAAGGTGATCGACCTGTTGTGCGCCTTGCAGCACCGCCTGGGCACCAGAAAGCCGTTTCTGATCGTCTCCGGCTATCGGTCGCCGGAAACCAATGCCATGTTGGCCGCCGAGACGGATGGCGTGGCCCAGAACAGCCTGCATATGGTCGGCAAGGCCATCGACATCCGGTTGGAGGGAATGCCGGTCAAGATGGTGGGCAAGGCGGCAAAAAGCTTGCGGGCGGGCGGCGTCGGCCAGTATCCCCGTTCCGACTTCGTGCATGTCGACATCGGCCCCGTCCGCTACTGGTAATCCGCTCGAGCTGACCTTCTCACCCCGGACCGTCCGCGTCCTCGGAATGTCGGTGCCCCGCAGGCCGCGGGGACAGCCGCTGCCATCCCATTTTTCATGATGATGCAGCGCAATGGCGCGCGACGTCTTTTTCCGCCGGATGATCGTCCCTGCCCACTCCTTCTGAGCGTCGCGGAAGGTGGTGACGCCTGCCGCCGGCACACGACCAATTCTCGGTGATCGGAACCGATCACCGCGCCCTCGATCAGCGCAGCTTGGTCTAAGACTTGGAAGACGAGCCCTCGCCCGTTCTCTCCGTCAAAGTTAGGATGTAGGATATCAAGTCTGATATCCCCCATCAGGAATCCGATCTCAAGTCATTAAAAAGTATTGTTCGGACGCGCGGCGGGTGTTGATTCGGAAACCTGCGATTGATAAGGCCGTCCGCAACAGACGGAAAGGGCACGGTGCCATATGTCATTCTTTGAAAATCTGAAGATTTCCTCAAAAATTTCGACATTGCTCGGTCTTCTTGGTCTCTTCGTCTTGGCCTCGATGGCGGTCACGGCGGGGAGGATGCACCACATCAGCGACACCTATTCCGCCCTGCTGTCCAGGGATGCCAAAGGGCCGGTCATCGTGATTCGCCTGAACGCCAGGCTGCTCGATACCGGTCGCTTGATGTATATGATCATCGCCGAGCCCGATCTTCCGAAGATTCAGGCGATTGACAAGGAAGTCATCGCAACCTCTGGCAAATTTCGCGACTATCTCGCCACCGCCAAGGCCCTGATGCCCGGCAAGGCAGCCCAGTTCGACAGTTTGCTGGAGGGCTACAATGGTTTGGCGAACATCGCGCAGGACGTCCGCACCAAGGCATTGAACAGCGACAATGCCCCGGCGATGCAAATCATGCGCGACCAGTTCGAGCCGAAAATGGCCGCCTTGCGAAAGGACTTGAACGCCGTCACCGACCAAAGTCTCGAGGATCTGCAGAAGGCCTCGACCATCACTTCGGTCGAGACCGATGCAACCATCCGGTGGACCATCCTTTCGATCACCATCGGGCTGCTTGTCGTCCTGGCCCTGGCCATCGTCTTGACCAAGACCTATCTGTCACGTCCCATCGTTGCCATCGCCCATGTGATGCACCGCCTCGCCGACCGGGATTATGCCGCGGTTGTCCAGGGGATCGAGCGCAAGGATGAAGTGGGAACCATTGCTCAGGCCGTCCAGGTGTTCAAGGATGGGATGATGCGTGCCGACCAGGCCGCCATTCAGGAAGAACGGCAGCATCAGGACCGCGAACGCCGGGCTCAGCGGATCGAGGCCATGACCCTCGATTTCGACAGCGCCGTCTCACACATTCTGACCACGGTCGCCGAGGCCGGGACGGAGATGCACGCGACCGCATCGAGCATGTCGGCCACGGCGGAACAGACGACGCGCCAGGCCGGCGTGGTCGCCGACGCTGCCGAAGAAGCCTCGGCCAATGTGCAAACGGTGGCGTCGGCATCGGAGGAACTGGCCTCTTCGATCCAGGAGATTTCGCGCCAGGTCAACCAATCCGCCAAGGTTGCCTCGATCGCCGCCGACCAAAGCGCCCATACCAACGACCTGGTTCAAGGCTTGGCGCAAAGCGCCCAGAGGATCGGCGAAGTGGTCAACCTGATCAACAACATCGCCAGCCAAACCAACCTGCTGGCCTTGAATGCCACCATCGAGGCGGCGCGCGCCGGCGATGCGGGCAAGGGATTCGCAGTGGTCGCCAACGAGGTGAAGACCCTGGCCAACCAAACCGGCAAGGCAACCGAAGAAATTGCCCTGCAGGTTTCCGCCGTCCAAGGCGCCACCGGGGAAGCCGTACAGGCGATCCAAAGCATCGGCGTCACCATCTCCGAGATTAACGAAATTTCCACGGTCATCGCCTCGGCCGTCGAGGAGCAAGGCGCCGCAACCCAGGAGATTGCCCGCAACGTTCACCAGGCGGCCCAGGGCACGCAGATGGTGACGCAGAACATTGCGGGAGTATCGGGAGCCGCGACGGAAACCGGTCATTCGGCCCACAGTGTCCTGACCGCGGCGGCGGACCTGGCCCGTCAATCCGAGTCCCTTCGCCGTGTGGTGGATGGCTTCCTGAAGGATGTGCGCGCGGTTTAGGGTCTGTTGACAGTCACGATCTCCTCTCCCGCCCAAGGGCGGGAGAGGGAAAATCCTTGAATGTCAACAGACCCTAGTCGGCCGATTCACCATAAGTGAAGGTGGTCGGTATTGTCAGTAGCGCCGGCGTCCCCGCCGGTATTGCCGGCGCCGAGGCCGGCGCTACTGCAGTCATACAACCCTTCAACTTAACGGAAGCGGCCGACTAGCGCCATTGAGGCCCCGCGAGTTCATGCGCGCGACAGCCAAGGGTTTCGGAGAAACCCGCCCGGCGCCCGCGGGGCGCTGATCGGCTTCGATCAGCGCAGGTTGGTATAAGGCGACGCCCAACAATGATCGCTTCAGGGCGGCGTTCTGGGTGAAATTGTGTAATTCCATTCGGGATGGAATTCGTCGCCTTTGATGCTGAGGGTGGCCATCTCGGCGTCGGTGATCTTGATGCCCTTTGGATAGGCGCGTGTATCAAGCTCGCAGCGCACCGTGAGACCGGTCGTGGTTGTCGTTGCGGCGATCAGTTCGACCACGGCCAGACGACTTGTCAGGGGCTTGCCGCGCCAAGTCTGGGTGATATGGCAGAACAGTCGGTGCTCGATTTTATTCCATTTCGATGTGCCGGGCGGATAGTGGCAGACCTGAAGCGTCAGGCCGGTTTCATCGGCCAGCTTCTGCAGTTCGATCTTGAACAGCCGGACCCGCGAACCGTTGGAACCGCCGCCATCGGCCGTGATCATCAAGTGATTGGCATCCGGGTATCGCTCTCGGCCCATCATATCCAGCCAGCGGCGGATCGAGTTGACCGAGAACTGCGCTGTGTCGTTGTCGATGCCGACACTCACGCAGCCGGCATTGGCCGCAATGTCGTAGACGCCGTAGGGCACCACCTTGCCAAGCTCAGGATCGACGAAGTCGTGCACGTTGACCGCGTCGGGACAGCCTTCCGGGCGATAGTCGCTGCCGGCGTTCTTGTAGGGACCGATCAACTCCTTTTTCTTGGTGTCGATCGAGATCACTGGTTGACCCGCCGCCTGGGCCGCGATCACCGCTGCGTTGATGTGCTCGAATTGAGCGTCGCGGTGGGGATTGCGGCTGCTTTCCAAGGTCTTGCGGTTCACCTGACGACGATATTTCAAGTCGCCCAACAGCTTGGGAATGCTGCTCTTGCTAACCTGATGTCCCATCGCGCACAACGCCGCCGCCAGCTTCACATGGCTCTTCGACACCCACAGCAACGCTCGCATCGGGTCGCCCACGGTCGCGGGTTCCAGTAGCTGACGCAGATCCTCAAGCAGGGTCGGATCAACGGCGGTCAGCGCCCGTCGGCCGCTGCCAGGCCGCCGAACCTGACCCGACAACCCGTCGGGATCATCGAGGTCCTTCAAACCACGACCAATCGTGCTGCGCGCAATCCCCGTTGCGCGTGCCGAGGCGCTGATCCCGCCATGCCCTGCCGATCGAGCCTCCGCCGCCGCAAACAGCCGCCGGCCACGCTCGTCCAGGCTCCGACGAACCGCCGCATAGCGTTCGCCAATCGCTCGTGTATCTGCCATCCCAAGAGTCTACACGCCGATTGACCCCGCAGGAATCCCCAATCCAAAATCGCTCAGATCAACAGCCCAAATCGATTCGTTCGTTGTTGGGAGTCGCCTAAGTCCACGGCAAGACACTTGGGATGGCTGCGACGCAACATCGCGGCGCAGCAGGTGAAGACCCGTCCTCGGTGAATGTCCGCGCAAGGCAAGGAGACTTGTCAGGGGTTCTCGCGCCTGAAGATTGTGGGCGCCACCGACTTGAGCGGCAGAGAGAAACCCACGGTGGTTTCTGAATGTCCGATGATCAAATATCCCCCCGGTCGCAAATGATGACACAATTTCAGCAAGACATGCTCCTGTGTCCTCTTGTCGAAATAGATTAGGATATTGCGGCAAAAGATGACGTCCATGGCATTGTCTAAGTTATATTGCTGATCTATCAGGTTGAGACGGGCGAAATGGACTTTGGCCCGAAGACTTGGGATCACCCGGACATTTCGTTTGGTTTGGTCCCGCGATCTCAGAAAATAGCGCCGTTTCAACTCCAGCGGGACAGGTGCAATCATCGCTTCGGGATAGATTCCAAGCAGGGCCGTGGACAGCACATCGGTCGAAAGATCGGTTGCCAGGACGGAAAAGCGGTAACCGCGGATGTTGGCGCCGAATTCGTTCAACACGATGGCGAGCGAATAGGGCTCGGCCCCGATTGAGCAGGCGGCGCTCCAGACATTCAGCGTGTGCTCGCGTCCACCGCCACTCTTGGCCAAGGTGGGCAAGCCCTGTTCCAGCAGAAAATGAAAATGCTGCCGCTCGCGGAAAAACTCTGTTTTGTTGGTCGTGATGGCATCGATCAGGGGAATGACCTCAAGACTTTGCTCACCCTGCTCGAAGAAATGGTTGCAGTAGGCGTCCAAACTGGAAAACCCAAGGACGGCGGCACGACGACGCAGGCGACCTTCGACCATGACCTTTTTGGCCGGCGGCATCTTGATGCCACTGTAATCTTCGATGAAATGCGCCAGGCGATGAAATTGTCGCTGGCTCAGCTGGTACGCCCCTTCCGAGACGCCATCCCGCCTGTCGCTTCCGCTTTCCATCCGACACCTGTCGCCCCCAACCCCCACGATCGAATGCGGAGGCCGAAAGCCCCCACGGTCTTGTGACACGGAGCCGCGCCAAGGCGCTCCCTCTAAAAGCGTTCGTACTCGTCGTCGCGGCTATCGGGACCGCCGCTCCCCAGGTCAATCGAGAAGCCTCCGGCCGATTTTTTCGCCGTCTTGCCCGCCCCCGGCGTCGCATCCGTCGTCCGCGGCGGAGGAAGAGCGGCGGCCTTCTTGCGCTTTACGGCGGCAGGGCGTGCCGGTATGGGCAAGGGCTCTGGCAAGACGCGATTTCTCTGCGCGTCGCTGCGTCCGCCATGTTCGGTCCGGAAATAGGCAATGGTGTCCTGCAACTGTTCGGCCTGGGAGGCCAACTGTTCCGACGTCGCCGACATCTCTTCCGATGCCCCGGAATTCTGTTGCGTAACAATGTCGAGTTGCTGGATTGCGGTGTTGATCTGCTCGGCTCCGATGGTCTGCTCCCGGCAGGCGGCAGAGATTTCCTGTACCAGCTCCGAGGTCTTCTTGATATCGGGAACCAGCCTGCCCAGCATATCGCCCGCTTCGGTGGCAATCCGGACCGTGTGCGATGACAGCTCGCTGATTTCCGCCGCCGCTGCCTGACTGCGCTCGGCCAATTTGCGCACCTCGGACGCGACGACGGCGAAACCACGCCCGTGCTCGCCGGCGCGGGCCGCCTCCACCGCGGCATTCAAAGCGAGAAGATCGGTCTGACGGGCGATCTCCTGGACGATGGAGATCTTCTCGGCAATGGTCTGCATGGCAACGACCGCCTTGTTGACTGCCTCGCCGCTGACCTGGGCATCGGTCGCCGATTGACGCGCGATCTTCTCCGTCTGAGCGGCATTGTCGGCGGTCTGCTTGATATTGGCGGCCATTTCCTCCATCGAAGCCGAGGCCTCTTCGGTCGAAGAGGCCTGTTCCGAGGCGCCTTGCGACAATTGCTGCGCTCCAGATGACAACTGCTGGCTTCCCGAGGCGACATTGCTGGCGGCACTGGCCGCATCGGCCACCACCAGCTGCAGCTTTTTCAGCATGGTCTCGAGCGCGATGCCAAGAACATCGTTCTCCGAGAGTGGCTTGGCTTCGACGGTCAGATCGCCATCGGCGATCTTTTCCGCGACAAATGCGGTATTGCGCAGGTTGGTGACCATGCTTTCGAGCGCGATGCCCAGGACATCCCGCTCGGACAGACGCCTGACGACCACGGACAGATTGCCGATGGCAATGTCTCCGGCCACCTGGGCAGTCTTGCGCAGATTGGCAACCAGTCCCTCGAGCGCGATACCCAGCGCGTCCTTATCCGAGAGACGCTTCGCCTCCACCGACAGATCGCCCTCGGCGATGGTGGTGGCAAGTTGCGCCGTTCGGCGCAGGTTGGCAACCATGCCCTCGAGGGCAATCCCCAGCGTGTCCTTGTCCGACCGCCGCTTCGCCTCGACCGACAAATCGCCCGACGCGATCGTCGAAGCCACCGTCGCGGCGGCGCGCAGATGGGTGGTCATTTTTCCCAAGGTGATGCCAAGGGTATCCTTGTCGGAGAGGCGTTTCGCCTCGACGCTCAAGTCCCCTTCGGCGATGGCCGCGGCCAATTCGGCGGTTGCACGCAGGTTGGCCGTCATGCTGTTCATCGCGGTGATCAGGTCCCTGATTTCATCATTGGAGTGCTGACTGACTTGCTGGCTGAGATCGCCGATCGCCACCGCATCGGCCAGGCGGGCAGCGCGCGCCAGACCGCGACTGACGCTGACGGACAGCCAAAGGGCACTTCCCAGACCTGCCAACAGAGAAATGGCGGTGACCGCAATCAGGCTGACGCGCATCGTTTGATATTCGTTGTCGGAGTTGGCCTTGTCGTCGGCCATCCGCTTGTCGGTCATCGCCACCATCTCGTCGAGCATGGCGCTAAGATCGTTGATCAGCGCCTTGCCTTGACCGATCGACAGGGCAAAGGCCCGCCCCGACCCATGCTCGGCCACCAGCCGGCGAATTTCTCCGTCGACCTTCGACCAGGAGGCCAGCCTGTCGCTGAAGATGTCCACCGCTGCCTTGTCTTCGCCGCTGGCCACCGAGCGTACCAGGTCGCGCAGACGCAGAACCTCGGCGATGCTACCATCCAGCTCTTTGCCGGCGCGTTCCGTCTCCTGATCATCGGTCGCAAGGATGAGACGCTTCTCGTCCCGATCCATTTCCATCAGCCTTGGAGGCAGGCGGGATAAGGCGGCGGCGATGGCGGATTTCTCCGCAGGCGACTTCTCAGCCTTGTCGAGGAGGGGTTGCAGGCTGGCTTGCAGCTGCGCGAAGACATCGCGGCCTTCCTTTTCCGACATCCGCCTGGCCCGCTGTTCGGAATTCAACCGGGCCAGCTCGCGCACTTTGGCCTGGACGGCTGTGAATTTGTCGAGAGTGGTGCCGAAGATATCGAGTTTGCGCTTGCCTTCGTCCGACGAAATCGCCCTCAGCTTCTCACTATCCCGACCGAGATCGGCCTGCAGGCCTTTCATCTCCTCCTCATAGTGATTCATGGTGGCGTCGTCGTTCGAGAGGATGAAATTCTTCTCGGCCCGAAAAAGGACCGCCAGCTCGAATTCCAGTTTCTCCGCCAGGCTCACCCGTTGAGCCGAGACATTGACCAACTGATTGATCCGGTCGTTGAGACTTCCGAGGCTGGCAATCGCCAGAACGGCGGCCACAAGGGACAAGACAATGATAATGCCGAAGGTAACAACCATCTTCAGTTTTATGGTAATCCGCATGTCTTTTCCCCTGTATCGCGTGGGTGGCGTCCCCGAAATGTCGGGAAGTTCGAGAAAAAGGTGACAGCGAACAAAGTACGTTCAACGTTGTGCCCGTCACGGGCGGTCACGGAGCCCATCGGCCAATCTTGGTGCCGCGATATCCCGCCGGGACGGCCAATCGCGTGAGATGTTTCCCTCACGGGACGTCCAAGTTCTCCGCCGAAGCAGACGGATCCCAGCTGCCAAGTGATCGTGGAAGCCTGGATACACAGGTACTGGCACTATAGACCACTCGACGATCAATGTATTTGCTTATCGGCAGATAAATCAACCTTGCGTTGCGACGCATCGCGGAGTACCACCCCATGGCATCGGACGGAGGAATTGCCAAAAGGCTTGGATTCCGCGGAATTGCGGTGGAGCTTGCGGGGGCGGTGGAGGCCGGCAGGGACGCCGGCCCTACGGGGGGGGGGGTCAGTGCGGGGCGATCTTGGAGAAGTCGAGGGGCAGGCCGCTATAATCGGCGGGAAGCTCGAAGGCGGCAGGGTCGGCCTTGACCCGCAGCACGTGGGACAGCCCCGTCTCCACCTTGTTCTCCTGGCCGGCAAAGGACACCCGGCCGACCAGCTTCATCAGGATGCCGTCCCGGCTCAGCCAGATCCGGCCATGGAAATGTCCGCCCTGCCCGGACGCCCCCGAGACCTCGTACCGGGTGGTCGGCTCGCCGCCGACCACGTCCTGACCGGTGGCGCGACTGTCGACCATGACGCCGTCGAAGCCGCCGACCAACGCGGCAATGGCCTGGAAGCTGGTCGACAGGTACCATTTCCGTTCGGGCCACAACATGGCCGCCTGGTTGGTGTCGCGACGCAGCAGCAGCGTCTGGCGCCCGCCTTGGGTTTCGAAACTCCACCGGCCGCGGCCGGGGGCGTGAACGGTCGATCCCTGGAACCGGCCCTTGTCGGAGACCACATAGAAGTCCGCCGCATAATCGGTCGGCCCATCCAGCAAACTGGCCACCGGGACGCTGGCGGCAAAGGCGGGCATTGCCCCCCGGACCAGGAACAGGCACAGTCCGGCAACGGCAACCCTGAACCAACCGCCGGTTTTAGCAATACGTGTCATAGCGTTCCACCTGGACAAAGCATAAGCGCACCTCACGATGATCTTGACCCCAATCGCTTTCGACTGCCTGGACGAGCAGTTGGACCATTTCGCTGAAGGTCTGCAAAACCAGCCGCTGGCACAAATGGTTTTTATGCGCATCGCCGCGACAAAACGGCATGTTACCGATCCCAGCCTGGCCCTGTCGACCGATCCGAACCACCACCGCCAGGCCGTCGCCCTGTGCCACGCCTTTGGCATGGAAACCATCGACGCCCCGCCGGCCCAGGGCTTCACCTGGGACGGACGATCGGTCTGGGTCGGTTGCGAACCCAGCGTCATCATCCATGAGGTGGCCCACCTGCAATGCGCCAGCCCCAGCCGGCGCGGCACCCTGGACTTCGGTCTGGGCGCCGGCCCGGAGACTGGCCGGCGCGACGAAGCCGATGGCGCGGCGGCGGTCTTCGGCCTGGAACGCGACCAGGAAGAAGCGTTGGCCTCGCTGCTGGGCGTGTTATGGGAGGTGGCGTTGGAACAACCGGCGATCCTCGCTTTCCTCGAACAGAACTGGCTGGAAGGCGGCGCCAGCCCTCTCAACCGCGATCATTTCCTCAAGAATTTGGCAATTCTTCGGCACAACGGACTGATCGATGCGGAAGGCCACCCGACCAAAGCACTAAGAGAAGAGGAAGATAGCAGAATTTTCTACCTGTATTAGCCCTATCGCCGACCGTCGCCCCGCCTTGGCTGGTCGTCCGATGCCCGGCCGATTGCGGCCTGTCCTGCGTGATTAATTTTTGAGCATGACCACATATTCCTGCAGACGACTGATCAAATCAAAGGCACAATGAAGGCCATCCACAACTGACACTACAGCAGTATCCGCCACTGCTCGCGTTTGGCACCATGTTTGCTTTGCAACAGAGCAGGCGAAGCGTGTGGAAGGAGAGTGGCCTATGGCGGGCGACATTTTCAACGAAATGTACGGCCAGGACGAGTCCATCCGGCTGCCTTACGAAAACATCGCCAGCTGGCTGCGCGCCACCCCCGATGCCACCTTCGCCACCAAGCGTCAGCAGGCTGACCTTCTGTTCCAACGCATCGGGATCACTTTCGCCGTTTATGGCAACGCCGCCGGAACCGAACGCCTGATCCCCTTCGACATCATTCCTCGCGTCCTGACCGCGGCCGAATGGAGGATCCTGGAAAAGGGGTTGTTCCAGCGCGTTCGCGCCCTGCAGATGTTCCTGGCCGACATCTATCACGGCCAGGACATCCTGAAAGCCGGCGTGGTGCCGGCGGCGCATGTCCTGCGTAACGATCTCTATCGTCCGGAAATGAAGGACCTGGATGTGCCGGGCGGTGTCTATGTACACATTGCCGGCATCGACGTGATCCGCATCCGCGAAGGGGAATTCCACGTCCTGGAGGACAATCTGCGCACCCCGTCCGGCGTCTCCTACATGCTGGAGAACCGGGCCGTGATGATGCGCCTGTTCCCACAGTTGTTCGCCGACAACCGGGTCGCCCCGGTCGACCATTACCCCGCCGAACTGTTGCGCCAATTGCGCTCGGTCGCCCCCGCCGCCAGCAGCCACAATCCGGTCGTCGGCGTCCTGACCCCCGGTCCCTACAACAGCGCCTATTTCGAACACGCCTTCCTGGCCGAGGAGATGGGAGCCGAACTGGTCGAGGGCCAGGATCTGTTTGTCCGCGACGATGCGGTTTGGATGCGCACCACGCAGGGACCGCGGCGGGTCGATGTCATCTACCGGCGCCTGGATGACGATTGCATCGATCCCCTGGCCTTCAATCCGGACTGTCTGCTGGGCGTTCCGGGATTGATGTCGGTGTACCGCAACGGCGGCGTAACCCTGGCCAACGCCATCGGTACCGGTGTCGCCGACGACAAGTCGACCTATCCTTATGTCCCCGACATCATCCGGTTCTATCTGGGCGAAGAGCCGATCTTGAAGAACATCGACACCTTCCGCTGCAGCCGGCCCGACGACCGCGCCTATGTTTTGGAGCATATCGAGGATCTGGTAGTCAAGGAAACCCAAGGATCCGGCGGATATGGCATGTTGATCGGACCGAAGGCAACTCGCGAGGAGCATGCCAAGTTCCGCCGCCTGATCGCCGACGACCCCGATGGCTACATCGCCCAACCAACCCTGGCCCTGTCGACCTGCCCGACCTTCGTCGAGGAGGGCGTGGCGCCGCGCCACGTCGACCTGCGACCCTTCGTCCTGACCGGCCGCGAAGGCATGGCGGTGGTTCCCGGCGGCCTGACCCGGGTGGCTCTGGAGCGGGGATCGCTGGTGGTTAATTCGTCGCAAGGCGGCGGCACCAAGGACACCTGGGTGTTGGAGGACTGACCGCCATGCTGAGCCGCACCGCAGAACAGCTGTACTGGACCGGCCGCTACATGGAGCGGGCCGAGAATATGGCGCGTATCTTAGACGTCAGCCAACGCTTGACGGTCCAGGGAAGCCATCGGTCCGAACAGGCCAACGAATGGGTGGCCGTGCTGGACATCCTGTGTGCCGAGGCCTTGTATGGCCAAACCCACGACGAGATCACCGAGGCCGGTGTGATCTCCTTCCTGACCCTGGAGCGGGCCAATCCCTCCTCGATCTATTCCTGCATCCGCACGGCGCGGGAAAACGCGCGGGCACTGCGTTCCAACATCTCGTCCGAGATGTGGGAAGGCATCAACACCACCTGGCTTGCCATCCGCGACCTGGACGACGCCGGCCTGCAGGCCCGCGGCCTGCGCGAGTTCTACGACTGGGTCAAGGTGCGCTCGCATCTGTTTCGCGGCGCCTCCTACACCACCACCCTGCATGACGATGGCTTCGCCTTCACCCGCCTGGGGACGTTCCTGGAACGGGCGGACAACACCACCCGGATACTGGACTCCAAGTTCCACATCCTGGCCGACAGCGGCACCGATCCGGCCGCCAACTACTATGAATGGGGCGCGGTATTGCGTGCCGTCGGCGCCTTCCGGGCGTACCACCAGCTGTATCACGACCTCATCACGCCGGTCCGGGTCGCCGAACTGCTGATCCTTCATCCGCAGATGCCGCGCTCGTTGCGCTTCTGCTTCGACCACGTCACCGAGCTTCTGGAAATGCTGACGCTGGACCGAAGCCTGGAATGCGAACGGATGGCCGGAGAATTCTGCGCCCGCCTGCGCTACGGCCGGATCGAAAAAATCAAGGCCGAAGGGCTGCATGACTTTCTCATGGAGGTCCTGGACCAGGTGGCAGCCCTGTCGCTGCAGATTTCCCAAGACTTCTTGATGACCGTATAGGAGGCCGGCATGCGCGTCGCCATCGATCATGAGACGATCTACCGCTACCCCGCGGAAAGCGGCTATTCCATCCAGTACCTGCGGCTGTCGCCCATATCGGGAACCAGCCAACGGGTGCTGTCGTGGAAAGTGAAAGCCCCGGGAAACCTCCGCCCCTGGATCGACGGGTTCGGCAACGCCGCCCATGTCCTGGTGGTCGAAGGTCCCCATCGCGAGGTCCGGGTCAAGGCCGTGGGCGAGGTCGAGATTGCCGACGTCGGCAAGCCGTTGCTGGCCGATGCGGACCCGCATCTGCCGGAACTGTTCCTGCGCTGGACCCGGCTGACCGCCCCCGACGACCGCATCATCCGCTTTGCCGGCGGCTTCCGCCCTGCCCTTGCGACCAATGCCCGCAAGGGATTGGACAGCCTGCTGGCCGGAATTCGCCAAAGCATCGACGGCGAAGGTGACAGCGGACCGGACCAACCCGTGGTCACCGCGTCGCAGGCCCTGGACCGGCACAAGGGCGGGTCGCGGGACCAGTCCCATCTGTTCGTCTCCTGCTGCCGCAGCCTGGGTGTCCCGGCCCGCTATGTCAGCGGCTATCTGTGCCAGGATTCGACCGAGGACGCCGGGCTGTCCACCCATGCCTGGGCGGAAGCCTGGGTGGAAGGAGCCGGCTGGCTGCGCTACGACGTCGCCAACCGGATGTCCAATGCCAAGGCCCATGTGCGGGTTGCCGTCGGTCTCGACTACCTGGACACGGTTCCGGTTCGCGGCCTCCGCCGCGGTGCCGGCAATGAGACGCTGGCGGTCGAGACGACGATCACCGACGCCCGCCCGATCAAGGTCCAACAGCAGCAGCAACAGCAGTAGGATTCGCAAGTCTCACGTCTTTGACGGCACAGCCGGGGGTACGGCCGACACCGCCCCCGTCTGTTGCCCTTCCCGGCCATTCCATCCATAGTCGCGTCATCTGGGGGCGCGGCAACCCGTCGCGTCCGGTTCTCTTGTTGCCGCGGCGCGATGTTTCGGCCGCATTTTCGAACGGGGTAAACCATGACCTATTGCGTGGGGGTTTTGTTGGACGACGGGGTGGTCCTCGCGTCCGATAGCCGAACCAACGCCGGTGTCGACAGCATCGCCACCTTCCGCAAGATGACGGTGTTCGAGAAGCCCGGCAAACATGTGCTGTGCCTGTTGTCGGCCGGCAATCTCAGCCTGACCCAATCGGCCATCAGCCTGGTGGCGGAATGGATGGCCGGCAAGAACGCCCAGCGCAATATCGGTAAGGCCAAGACCATGTTCCGGGTCGCGCGCATCGTCGGCGAGGCCCTGCGCGAGGTCTACCAGGACGATGGCGAATCCTTGAAGGCGCACGGCAACGATTTCAATGCCACTTTCATCCTGGGCGGCCAGATCGAAGGCGAGCGGCCGCGTCTGTTCCACATTTACGCCGCCGGCAATTTCATCGAGGCCACCGGCGAGACACCCTTTTTCCAGATTGGCGAGACGAAGTACGGCAAGCCGGTGTTCGATCGCCTGTTACACCAAGGGATGCCCCTGGCCGAAGCCGCCAAGCTGGTGTTGATCTCGTTCGATTCCACCATGCGCTCGAACCTGTCGGTGGGCGTGCCCATCGACCTTTTGTGCTACGAAACCGATAGCCTGAAGGTGACCCACCAGCGCCGCCTGGGCGACAGCGATGGCTATCTGACCGGCATCCGCCGCCAGTGGGGCGAAGGCCTGAAGCGCGTCTTCCTGGATATCGCGCCACCTGATCTGGACGAGTGACGAGATCTAAATCCCACCCAAAGCGGCCAGCGATTCCGGCCAAACCAGGCTGACCATCAGGCCGGCCGCCAAGGCGGGACCGAAGGGAAACTCCCGGCCGCGCCCGGCGACCCGCCAGACCAGGCCCAAGACCACCCCCAGCAGGCTGGACAACAACAGATAGGGGCCGACACCGCCCAGGCCCAGGAACAGTCCGGCCACCGCCAGGAACTTGACATCGCCCAGGCCCAGCCCGTCACGCCCCCGCCAGCGCCGGAAGGCCACCCGCACCGCCCAGCTGGCGCCGCCCGCCACCGCGGCGCCGGCCAGGCCGTCCAGCCATTCGCCACCCTCCAGCAGGCGTCCGGCCACGGCCGGCAGGCAGAGGAACAGCACCATCTGGTCGGGGATGATGCCTGTTTCCAGATCGGCCACCGCAATCACCACCAGCCCGAAAGCGGTCGCCGCCAGCAGAATCGCCGCCGTCAGGTCGTCCTGGCACTGCCAGGCGGACAAAAGGAACAGGCCGGTGGTGGCCAATTCGATCAGGGGATAGCGGATCGAGATGGCGGCCTGGCAATGCCGGCAGCGACCCCGCCCAATAATCCAGGACAGCAGCGGCACCAGATCGCGCGGGCCCAGGACCGCCTGGCAGGACGGACAGCGGGACCGGTCGAACAGCACCGGCAGGCCGCGCGGCAGGCGATAGCCGAGCGCCGCCGCCAGGCTGCCGGCCAACAGCCCGGCCAGGGCAAAAGCCGCCAGCCCGAAGGCCGGCATCAGCCGAGCGCCTCCTGGACGAAGGCATGCCCCTCGCGACCATGGGCGTAGCCATTGGCGAAGTCGGCCTCGGGCAACAAGTCGGCCAATCGGGCCGAGGCCTCGGTCCCGTCAAGGGCGCCATCCAGGGTGTCGCGGAACAATCGGGCCACCGCCACCATGTCGCAGCTGTGCGGCCACAGGCGAAACCGGGTCAACCCCATGCGCCGCAGGTCGGCCAGATCGCCCAGCAGATCGACATGGCGGCTGGACATGGTGGTGGTGCCGTTGACCGACAGGAAGGGCCTTCCATCCATGGTGTCGACGTCCATGCCGTCCGGATCGTCGGCACAGACATATTGGCAGCCGTCCTTGTGCAGGTTGTGCGACCGGGCGTGGTAGCAACGGGCCGACAGGGCCAGCGGCAGGCGGCCGAAAGCCTGGATCTCGATCTCGGCCAACCCTTGCGCGGCCAGCAAAGCCGCCGCCGCCGCCGGCAGTTCGGCCGGCAGACAGACCCGCCTGGCCCCGCGGCCGGCCAGGAAGGACAGGGTGCCTTCGTTGTAGACGTTGACCGTCGGGCCGATCATGTGTGGCCGTCCGGCCAAAGCGCCGGCAATGGCCAGGTCGTTGGCCTCGATCATCGCGTCACCGGCGCCGGCTGCCAAGGCCTGCATGGCCTCCCGCTCTTTGGGCGACATCACCAGGGCCAGGGACGACAGGACGACCTCCTTGCCGGCGGCGCGCAGCCGCTCGATCACCTGGGGCAGATGGGGCGCGATGAAGGACTGGCGTTTCCAGCAGATCACTTCGCCGACATGCACGGTGTCGACCGGCGCCTCGTCGGCGATGCGGAAATGAAAGTCGCGCCAAGCATCGGCCGGCCAGTTGTAAAGCACTGGCCCCAGGGTCAGCCTGGCAGGCACGGACACGGGCTTTGGCACGGTCATCGCCAGTTCCTTTCATAGGCGCCGGCGGTTTGCCGCCCGCCCTCGGTGATGTCGTCCAGATCGAACGTCGGCGGGGTTTCGCCGCGGCCGATGGCGTCCACGGTTTGGCGGAACGCTCGTACCACATTGGAGACATAGGCCCGCCCGCGCTGGCGTCCCTCGATCTTGAAGGCGGTCACCCCGGCATCGATCAGGCGGGGCAGGATGGACAGGGTGTTGAGCGAGGTGGGCTCCTCGAACAGGTAGGACAGCCGGCCATTGGCTTCGAACCGCCCCTTGCACAGGGTTGGATAGCCGGCCGGTTCGCCCGCCCCGAAGCTATTGATGGTGAAACCGCCCAACTGGCTTTCCACCTTGCTGCCCTTGTCGATGTAACGGACATGGCTGGCCGGCGAACAGGCGCCATTCATGTTGGGCGATTTTCCGGTGGCATAGGAGGACAAGGCGCAACGCCCCTCGGCCATGACGCACAGACCGCCGAAAATGAACACTTCCATCTCGATGGGGACATTGGCACACAGGTCGGCGATCTCCTCCACCGTCAGCACGCGGGGCAGAACCGCGCGGCGGATGCCGAAGGCCTGGTGATAAAAGCGGATCGCCTCCACCGACGAGGCCGAGGCCTGCACCGACAGATGCAGGCGCAGTTCGGGATGATGGCGATGGGCATAGTCGCACAGGCCCAGGTCGGCCAGGATCACCGCATCGACCTTCAGCCGGGCGGCGTCATCGACCGCCTGATGCCACAGCTGCGGTTGGCCGGCCCGCGGAAAGGTGTTGATGGCCAGCAGGACCTTGGTGCCAAAGCCGTGGGCATAGGCCACGCCCTCGGCCAATTCGTCGCGGCTGAAGTTCAGGCCGGGAAAGTTGCGCGCGTTGGTCTCGTCGCGAAAGCCCAGATAGACCGCATCGGCCCCCGCATCCACGGCCGCTTTCAACGCCGCCGGCGTGCCCGCCGGACAGACCAGCTCCACGGGCCCCCTCATGACCGCTTCTCCCGCTGGCGCAAGGACCGGCGCAGAGTGGCGACCTCGGCCTCCAACTCGTTCAGGCGGGCGGTCTGGATGTCGGCGGCCTTCAGGGTCGGACCGACCAGGGCCTGGCGCACCAGGGCCATGTCATCGGCAAGGCGACCCACCACCTGCCCGGCGGCATCGGCGATGCGCATCAACGGGCGCGCCATTGGCCCCAGGGTGGCGGCAAAATCCGCCCGCATGTCGATGCCGGCGCCATCGACGGCATTGCGCAGGGCCAGGATGACCTCGGTATCACCCTCGATCACCAGCTGACGGGAAAAGAAGGCGGCATCGCCGTCCAAACGCCCTTCGCCCAGGGCCATCAGCATGGACAGGGGACCGCGCACGGTGGCGGAGAGCGCGACGCCGGTGAAGTCGCGCCAAACCGTAAGGCGTGGCCGTTCCGGACGGGGTTCGAACACCAGGACGAAGGGCAGGTCCACCGGATCGATGCCGATCACGGCGTTGCCAAAGCCCGACAGGCGATCGAGAAGATCGGGATGGCGGCGCCGCACCAGCGCCATGGCGGCGTCGAACAACGGCTGCAGCATTTTCGGCGGCAGCGGAGCCAGGGCCAGGCCGGCCAGCAGGACAGGAGAGAAAGGCGGGTCGACGGGGCGTTGACGCTCCGCACGCGGGTTCGACATGACAACCCCAGACATCGTGGGAATTAAGGACGGCAGGTAAGCACCGCCCCGGGGACCCGTCAAGAGAACAGAACCCTGTGTGCCGACAGCGGCACCCATGCCGGGACAGCGCCTACCCGCCTGGTCAGGACTTTTGCAAAGGGGCGACCTATCCCGGAAGTGATGTGTCGGTAACGAACATCAACAAGAACAGCTACATGGAATGAATATTTTCTAAATTGCGCAAATGCGTTAACAATTTTTAGTATGAGGCATCACATCAAGTAAATATTTGATGCCATGAGATCAATCAATGAAACGGTCATTGATCATATTAGACGCCGCGGTTTCATGAAGTGCGCTGTAAGCACTGGTATAATTGGCCTTTCTTTTGAAGATAACACCACCGGCCAATGGCGAGGATTTGATGTTGATGTCGCCAGGGCAATTTCTGAAGCCCTGCTAGTGTCCCGTCGCAGTGATTATGACTCGTTGAGCGAGGGCGTTGGATAGGATTTCGCCATCTTCACGCGGGCCTGATCTGTGGAGAACATCCAGCGGATTTTGGCGCCACTTTCGGTGCGGCGGCGCTCCCATG
>Ga0326727_10012599_pt1 | contig 19179 bp, 12 predicted proteins | sample MB2enrmetagenome_FD_207643 | JGI IMG/M metagenome (GOLD analysis project Ga0326727, IMG submission 207643) | Lab enriched peat soil microbial communities from McLean, Ithaca, NY, United States - MB29MY | ecosystem: Environmental > Terrestrial > Soil > Wetlands > Peat | place: USA: New York...
TCTGCGATGAACGCCCCGCTGCGCGGGGCGCCCTTGACCCCGCTCCCAGCTCGCGGAGGAGAAGTGTTCCCAAAAGAGGTCTTGACAACGCCGACGACTTTATAGAAGGTCCGCGGTTCTTCCCTAGATTCTCGCTCCCGAATCCGATGGCTGCCCCCTATCGTCGAGAGTTGTGGTTTGTCCGCAAGGAGAGACGCAGACCTCAACGGCGGAGGTCTGCGCTACGCCCCCCTTTTTCTCATGCCCGGTGCCCCAGCGGCAACCGCACGGCGCGGAAAATCAGTCTTCAGTTGTCGGTTTTCGGTTGTCAGTAGGAACGAGTGGCCGGACTACAGCTCTCAGTTTTTAGTTGTCAGTTGTCAGTAAAAAGGGTTGGAGCACAGAGTTATCCCGCGCCGAGCGGGATTACTCTGCGCTCCCCTTTTCTCATGCCCGATACCCAGGCGGCAACCGCACGTCGGCAAAGGGCAGTGGTTAGTGGTCAGGGGGTTAGTGGCAAAGGAGAAGCAGGTGTCAGGTGTCGGGTGTCAGGAGCCAAAACTCAGGAGCTAGGATTTAGGATTCAGGATCTAGATCCTAACTCCTGGCTCCTGACTCCTAGTCCCGAGTCCCGTTGTTTACGGCGCAGTCCGCAACTCCTCGCGAATCACCCGCCGGAGCGTTTCCTCGATCGCGGGCTGCCGGGCACCCTCGATATAGGCGCGCAGCGCGTTGTTGATCAAAGATTGATAGTTGCCGCCCCCGGCGCGCTCCACGGCGTCTCGGAAAAATTCCAGAATGTCGGCGTCCAAGCGGATGGTGATGCGTTCCTTGCCGGGTGGCAGGGGCAGCACCGGTCCGCGCTTTCCTTTACGGAAGTCGTAGGTTTTCATCGTTGTGCCTCATACTCCTTAAGTTCACGGGGTTCAGCGGGCCGCGCGGAAATAAGCCGAACGTCCTCTCCGCGATACGTGTAAACAACCACCAGCACACGGCCCTGAGCGTCCGCGCCGAGTGTTGCCCACCGCGCCTCGGTGGGATCGGACTCGCTATCGGCGATAGTGATGCCGTACGGATCGTCGAGAACCAAAACCGCATCGGCAAAGCGCACCCCATGCTTCGCCGCGTTTAGCCGCGCCTTCTCGCGGTCCCAGACGATCTCCATATACAGAGCATACACTTGTATGCACGTAGAGTCAAGGGCGACTGGCCTGATCGCTTCGTCATCCCAGCGGCAACCGCGCGGCGCGGAAAACCGGTCTTTATCTGCACCTTTTCACCCGCCCCCGTTTGTGCTCCCTCCTTCCCCCAAGGAGGCGCCATCGGCCAAGCGCACGATGGCCACCAAGCTGCTGTAATCCGTGCCGTGGGTGTAAAGCACCAGTATTGGCGTCTTGCCGCCCAAACACCTCTTCGCTCTACGAGTGATATCGGACAGAAGGGCCCTGTCCAAGGGGGCAAGACGCACAATTCCCTCCCAAGATGCTGAGGCAGCGGCCATGGTGGGGCAGATCAGCGAACGGGTCTTGTTAGTCGACGACGACCCTCTTGTCCGAAAGCTCCTCTCCGGATATTTGGTGGCTGCCGGGTATGTCGTTCGGACGGCAGTCGACGGACTGGATGCACTCGCAAAACTCCGTGCCGGGCTACCGGACTTAATTATTTCCGACCTCAACATGCCCCGCATGTCAGGGCGTGAGCTCCTTGAGGTCGTGCACAAACGCTTCCCTCAAATACCCGTCATTATCAGCAGTGCCGACGGCTGCAATGAAATGCCGGGAGAAGTGACCGCCGACGCTTACTACCACAAGAGTGGATTAGGATTTCAGCAGCTTCTCGAAACCGTCTCAGGCCTGGCCATAAAACCTCCTCTACGAGCTGCTCTCCCGCACGTTGACAACAAACCAGTCCGGGCACGAAGGGCTGGGGATGGACACTACATCATCGGTTGCGAAGACTGCTTGCGTGAATTCAGTGTCCTCCACGCCACTGCCATGGAACGAGGCAAGATGTGGACTATCTGCGTGCACTGCGGTAGCGACGTTCGATTCCTAGTCCCTGACGGGGGTCCCGAGGGTCCTGCACGGCCGTAATTTCAAGCAAGCGTAGCGCCCCGATGCATCTGGGCGTTTCTTCCTTAGATTCTCGCTCCCGAATTCGATGGCTGGCCCCTGTCGTTGAGATATGTGGTTTCTCCGCAAGAAAAGACTCCCTCAACAAAGCCCAAACGCTGAAGTAATCCGCGGAGGTCCGCGCTACGACGCTTTACGCACAAAAAACCGCGAACCTCCCGAACAGGTCGCGATACACTTGCTATTCCCGCCGGGTCTTGTCGGTGGCATACTCTCCGGCGATCTGCCAGCAGAAATGGAGCGGCGAAATGAAGAAAATTGATAGGCGATCCGTTTTGAAGATGGCGGCAGCGGCCACTACCTCTTTTTCATCCAGCAAATTCAGCTTGGGGGCGCCCCAGATCAAGGAGTCATCCGGGAGGCCCAACGTCTTGTTCTTGATGGTCGATCAGCAACGGTTTGACACCATTGCCACCCTTGGTAACCGCACCATCTACACACCACATCTCGACCGTCTGGTAGGTCGCGGACTGGCCTTCACCAACGCCTACGCACCCTGCCCCGTGTGTGTGCCGGCGCGGTATTCCATTCGAACCGGCTGCCTGCCGCCGACCACCGCCATCTTCGAAAACGGGCCGGCGCACCCTGCCCCGAACCAGGCGCCGACGATGACCGGCCGATGCGGGCCGTACCTGGCGCAAACCATGAAAAGCCTTGGCTACCGTACCTTCGGCATTGGAAAGTTCCACACCATGCCGTGGGATGAGGAGTTGGGCTACGGCGTGCATCTTCACAGCGAGGAGTTGTACGGCAGTCCCGACCAGCGCAAGCGGGACTCTTACGCCTCCTGGATTGCCACCCAGCACCTTGAGTTCAACTTCATTGAGCAATTGATGGGTGAACGCACCGAGATGTACTACATGCCGCAGATGAGCCCCTTGCCAGCCAACTTGACCGTGGAAGGGTGGGCTGCCGCTCAAGCTGTCGAGCAGATCGCCCGGAGGGATAGCCAGCCCTACTTTGGCTTCGTGTCGTTCATCGGCCCGCATCCGCCCTTCGCGCCGCCGATTCCGTTCAACCGGTTGTACGATCCCGACCGCATGCCCAATCCCGTGGTCGGAGATTTGAAGACCGACTTCATGGATGAGCAGATACCCTTCATGAATTACGAGATTTGGGCGGAGGATATCGCATCATCACATGCGCGCGTCCTGAAAGCACGGTATTACGACGAGATCACCTACATTGATTCGTGCATTGGCCGCATCCTGGACGCCGTGGAACAGCGTGGCGACGCGGAAAACACCCTGATCTGCTTCTTCGCCGACCATGGCGACCACTTGGGCGACCATCACGGTTGGCAAAAGGAGAGCTATTTCGAGTCCTCCTGCCACATTCCCTTCCTGGCCAGTTGGCCCGCCAAACTCCCTGCCGGCCAGATCCGCAATGACCTGGCATCACACACGGACCTCTTCGGAATCGCCACCGGCGCCGCCGGCCACCAGGACCTTCGCCAGGGAACCGACCTCCTCGGCTTGAAGACGGGAACTCCTCAAGAACGCTCGGATTTCTTCGGCTACTACGGCGTTCCCGGGACGCGACAGTTCAAGATGATGGTGCGCTCGGCGGATTGGAAGTATATCTTCATGGCTAATGGCGGCCTGGAGCAGTTGTTCAACTTGCGCGATGATCCGAACGAGCTGACCAACGTCGCTGAAACCGAGCGCGAGATCAAGCAACAACTGTCCGGCAAGGCGGCGGCAGCCTGCCCGCGGCCGGAGTTGAGCGCCGCAAGGGATGGCGATGCTCTTCGGCAGTTTCCTTTTCAAGCCAGGCCGTTGCGGCGCATTTATCAGTTCGATCGATCACGCGGCGTATCCGGTTTCCCCGCCAAGCCGGAAGACGTTTTAAAGGACTGGCATTCCTGATTGCTAGTATCTCACCCTCGGGGGAGGTTCAGTTTCCCATGTTACCGCTTCGGCTTGCGAGTCCGCACCAATTCTCTGTAGTGAGGGAGTCCCTCAGCCAAGCAGATTATAGCGAACAAGCGGTCTGCAAGCGGCTGGGCCTGGGCGGGCTACATGAGTTCGTAAACGACGACAAAGACTCTAGGTCTCCAGCACGGGCTGAGGTGGCGGACGCCCTGGATGTTCTGCTGCGCGTATTCCTGGTGGGAGACTCCGTGAGCCGCGACCTACTGGGGGGCTTCATTCCGAGTGCGACTCGGGAAGCCATGGAGGCTCTGGGAATCCTGTGCGTTGACCCTGCTCATCCCGAGCAGTGTTACTCGCCCGTGGTCCTTTACCCCGTCCAAGGCCTCTATATCGCTTCCGATCGGTGGAAGAATCCTGATGGTTCCCAAGCCCCAACCTTGAAGGACTATGTCTTCCCGGCAGTGCACCCTCTCACCCACGACTTTCTTGAGCTTCTGCCGCAAAGCCCCTGTGAGAAATTCCTGGACCTTTGCTCGGGCACGGCCATTGCCGCGCTGCTGGCCTCCCAGCGCTACGCCCGGCAATCCTGGGCCGTAGACATCACCGAGAGGGCGACGCAGTTCGGAGAGTTCAACCGGCGGCTGAACCAGGTGAGCAACTCCACGGTGATGCAGGGCAACCTCTATGAGCCCGTAAGCGGCATAAGGTTTGACCGAATCGTAGCGCATCCCCCGTATGTTCCCTCCCTGGAGCCTGGCGCGATCTATGCCGATGGCGGTGAAGACGGCGAGTTCGTAACCCGCGCGGTTGTGCAGGGGTTGCCGCGTTTCCTGGAGCCCCATGGGCTTTTCTATTGCGGTACCATGGGCGTGGAACGCGAGGGTGAGCCCTACGAGCAGCGTGTGCGGCAATGGCTGGGCGCAGAGCAATCGGCCTTCGATGTCCTGTTTATCGCGGAATGGACTCATGGCCCGGCCCAGTTTGCCTATCGCGCCACGAGGAACAAGAAAGGCGATTGGGAGATGATGGACAAGTGGCGGGCCCACCTGGATAGGCTGAAGATCAAGAACCTGGTCCACGGGCTGCTGATCATTCAGGGAAAAGAAAGTGAGAGGAGGGCCTTCACGGTACGCCATCAGAAAGGGGAGCGCTACGGCGCCACGGAAGTCGAGTGGCTGCGGAATTGGGAAACGATCCGGGCCAAACCTTCCAGCGTCGAGCTTCTGCTGGGGTCCCGCCCGGTGGCCTCCCCGGACCTTGAACTGCGTGTCGTCCATACCCAGCACAATGGAAAATTAGCTCCCTCGACGTTTACGCTCAAGACTGCTTACCCATTTACCGTGGAATACGAATGCCCAGCGTGGGTGGCGACGCTCGTGGGACGGTGTAATGGAAAGACCACCGCACTTGAGCACCTCGAAGTGGGCAAACGTGATAAATGGATTCCTCTCGATATGCCGAACGACCAGTTTGCGGGCGTGGTCGGGAGCCTGGTTTCCAAAGGGATCCTCGAGATCGCAGGTTTTGAGCCGCCGCGGCAAGCGACCGCTTCCTCCCAGCCTTGAGCGGGATTATGACCATCGACCAGCACCCAGAAATATTGGCGCTTGACAAAATCTCCATCCTTGCGCCATACTGACCGCAGTAAAATCAAATGAACAGTTTGAAGCAATACGGCCACTTCACGCCTCGGCGGTAGGTGGTTGGTTTTTCTGTAGGGCTGGCGCGTTTTCAGAGCTCCTCAAGGAAGCAGGACAGGGCAGCGTCTAGCGGAATGCGGATGGCTTTCATTACGTGACAGGGTGGGGGGCATGTCCCTAACACACAACATCAAGATGCATAGGCAGCACGCGGAGTGTGTGCGGCTGCGTGGCTTTGCAGCAATAAGGGGGACCTTCGTCTTTTGAGGCTTCAGCGTTATTTTCGTTCAGGAATCTTTTGATTCTAAATCTAAAGAGGTGGAACACATATGGCAGAAGAAAAGGAAAAGAAAATCGAGAAGGATCAGGAAACCAAAAAGCCGGCCGGCAGCAAGAAGGAAGAGCTTTCGGAGAAGGACTTGGACAAGGCGTCCGGCGGTGGTAGTTATCTTAAGTACAATGAGAATTGAGTGTTCTAAGTCGAGATGAAGCACAGGATGTGGGGCCGGCAAGACTAAGGGAAGCGACCGCCCTGCTGCCGCCCTGTTGCTGATAGCCATCGGGGGAACCTCGTCTTGGAGCCAAGGCGGCGGCGCTTTGGCTTCAGGGGCTAAGTGTTTTCCCAAGAGATGCCCCAACCGGCTAACGACTTTGCTCTTGCGCGACGGGCGGCGGGTGGCGATCTCAGGGGTGAGGGGTGCCCGCGCGAGTTCGATAAGCCGCAGCGCGAGGGCGCCGAACAAGCTTCGGACCAAGCGATGCACATACTGTCGGCGCCGGAGGGCGTCGTGTGCGCGATGTAAGAACTCTTTGCGCGAGGACGAGCTTAGCGGCCCAGCACCTATGCCACAAAAGCGCCCTCGGGTCTTGGGCAAGAATTCCGCGCCATGCCTGCTCCACTCAAATAGTCCGCAGGAAAATTGACATCGACTCCGCCGCCGGCGGCGAACTTGGATGATCAGCAAACTGCACCCCGCCGCATCCGCAATGCCATTCACAGAAGCCCTTCCGAAACTTGAACCCTCCGAGAAAGACTTCGAGGAGGCAGGGGGGGTTCCGGGGGGGGGGGAACCGACCCACACAGAGCTCGCGTTAGGCGCCCCCCAAGACCCAATTGGGGCGCGAGCATCATAAGTGCGGAAAAAAGAGGTTACGGGTGGGGCTGCGGAGGCAAACTGAGGGCTAGCACCACCATAGGAAAAAGCGTATATTGGTGAGCGGTTGCTATCACCACAAAGATCAGCAGGAGAAAATTACCCGATGAGCAGCTTGCAGTGCCGGCGATGGGCACTCGCTGTTGGAATCATCCTCGTGGTCTGCTGCCTGAAGGCCTCTGGCCAGTCCAGCGCGCCTGCTCCCCAGCCGCTCGGGCTGGTTGAGGCATTGCAGTCGACGCTCGCCAACCACCCCGCGCTGCATATTGGGGAGCAGCAGGTCGTCTCCAGCCGGGCGGTCCGCCGGCAGGCGAGCGGGCCATTCGACACGGTCGTAGGAACCACACTCTCTCAGAATCGCATCAACAATCCTCTCACCCTTTTCAACCAGCAGGAGGCTGGCCTGCTGGGGATCATCACCAACAATCAAGTCAGCAACGTGACCAGTCTGGATATCGGGGCCACCAAGGAATATCGCAATGGTATAACGATCAGTCCGAGCTTTCTGAACACCCGTACGACCGACAATATCTACGATATCGGGGGTGTAAACCTCACCACCCTGTCATTCCAAGTGACCGTGCCGTTGCTCCGGGGACGTGGGCGCGACGTGGTCGCGGCTACGGAGACCGCCGCGGGGATCGAGGTCGAGGCAAGTTTGCTGGATCTCAACCAAACGATCAGCAGCCTCTTGTCGAATACGGCTTCCAGCTATTGGAATGCCGTGGGCGCAGCCAAAAACCTGAAGGTGGTTCAAGGATCCGAAGAGCGCGGCAAGATTTACGTGGAAAACGTTCAGACGCTGATTGCCGCGGGGCGGGTGCCGGAGTCTGAAATCCATCAAGTCAACGCCAATTTGGCCACCCGCTCGGCGGCGCGGATCGCCGCGGAGCAGAGCCTCATCGCGGCGCGCCAACAACTTGCCTTGGCGATGGGTATGAGCACGGATCAAATGGCGAGCGTGGGATTGCCCGTCGAGGACTTCCCGAAAGATGACGCCCAAGTTTTGGCGGTGCTGAACTCCCATTCCCTTCCGGAGTTCTATGAGTCGGCGCTGGAACACCGCGCGGATTACCTGGCGGCCAAGAAGCGGGAAACGGAAGAAAAGACACTGCTGACGCCGGCGCGGAATAGCATCTTACCGCAGCTCAACCTGAATCTCAGCTCGGGTTACTCCAGCTTGGATGAGGGCACCGGCATCGTGAACTTCTTCAGCGCTCCCGGACGGGCGCCCCGGGGGCCGGACGTGGGGGTCGGCGTTACTTACCTATTTCCACCCAGCAACAATGCCGCTTTCGGATCCCTGCTGCTGGCGCAGTCCAACCTTCGCCAAGCCGAACTGCGCACCCTCCAGACGTCGCAAGGCATCATGGCTTCCGTAGTAACCGCGGTCGGCGGTGTGCGCAACGCCGCGCTCCAGTTGCAGAGGGCGCGGGAAGCGGTGGCCGCATCGCAGGCGGCGTTGGATGGTGAGCGCGAGAAGTATCGTCTCGGGGTGGGGCAACTCGTCGATGTGTTGACGATGGAAGACAGGCTGACGGTGGCCGAGCAAAGCCAAGTGAGCGCGGAACTCGGCTATGCGCTGGCACTGACCCAGTTGCGCTTCGCCACCGGCTCGATCGTCGCGCCGGACAAAACCGTTCAATCGGTCGACCGTGACATTTTCTTTAGCGTTCCCGTTCCCGCGGCTCAGAAACCGCCAGCGGGTAACCCGTAGGGGCGTCCCTCGTGGGCGCCCTTGATAGGGCAGGCACGAGGCCTGCCCTTACGTAATTGAAAATCTATGGAAACGAGTATCTTCCGAAAAACTTCGTTGGAGCGCCTATCCTCCCCGGAACAACTTGACACCATCATGCGGGTAACTGGGGCGAAGAGATGGCTGGCGCTGGTTGGGATGTTTCTCATCCTGGGCGTTGCCGTCATTTGGGGCTACGAAGGGACAATCGATACGAAGGTGAGCGGATCGGGCGTCATCGTGCGTGCCGGAACCGTTCTGAACGTGGTGGCCTCGGGTTCGGGGTTGGTGACCAGCATCAACGTCAATCTCGGCGACCGGGTGAAGGCAGACCAATTGGTCGCCAAGGTTTCGGATCCGGAGATGTTGGAGAAGATCCGCTTGGCTCGCTCGGCCCTGGACGAAGCGAAAGAGGAGAGGGAGCGCAATCTTCTATTGCGCCAGCAAGGCGCCCAACTCCAGGTGGAGGCGCTGGCGCGTGACCAGGCGAATGCGCAGCGGGAAATTCAAGAGCTCGGAGAGCAGGTGAAGATCGCTACGGAGCAAATCAGCGTCGATAATCAGCTTCTTAGCAAGGGACTGATTACCCGCCAGCAGACTCTGCAAGATCAGCAGAAACTGGTTCAGATTAACGGTCAAATCGAATCTCTGCGGGCGAAAATCAAGCAGATCGAGGCCGATCAATATACCGCTCAAACCAATCCGCAACGATTCGACGAGGAGATGAAAGCCCGGATCGGAGAACTCGAGCGGAACCTGGCAGGCCTGGAAAATCAGATGGCCATGCAGTCCAGTGTCGAGAGCCCATACGACGGGCAGGTGATCGAGATGAAGGCTGTGCCGGGCAGTTTGGTTGCCGCGGGCAGCCCTATTCTCAGCATCCAGCCTCAGGGAAATACCCTGGAAGTACTGGTCTACCTGCCGTCCCTTCAAGCCAAGGCCGTGCAGCCGGGGATGGCAGCGGAAATTTCACCGTCCACGGTCAAGCGCGAGGAATTCGGTTTCATCCGCGGCAAAGTGGTTTACGCAGGAGAGTTCCCTGCCAGCGCCGACGCCCTGATGCGCAATTTCCAAAATGAGACGTTAGTCCGCTCCATCATGGCGGGTGGCCCGGTGACGGAATTGCGAGTCACGATGGAGCGTGATCCCCAAACCCTGAGCGGGTACAAGTGGTCGTCGTCGAAGGGTCCGGCAATTACGATTAGCAGCGGCACACTCTGCACGGTGCAGGTGATCACACGTCAGCAACCACCGGTGAGCCTGCTGTTCCCCTTCTTCAAGGGTAAACTTGGCCTTAGTTAATCCCATGGGCACAACCACAATCGATCCCGAAAAGGCCGCAGCTCCCAAGTCCCTGGGCAGTTGGCTGCACCGCAGCCGCGTCACGACTCCTACGGTATTGCAGATGGAAGCGGTGGAGTGCGGGGCCGCCGCGCTGGGGATCATTCTCGCCTACCACGGGCGAATTGTCCCCCTGGAGGAATTGCGGGTGACCTGCGGTGTGTCGCGAGACGGCAGCAAAGCCAGCAGCCTCCTGAAAGCCGCGCGCAATTACGGCCTGAAAGCCAAAGGCTTCAAGAAGGAACCCGCGCAACTCCGGGAGTTGCCGCTGCCCATGATTGTCTTCTGGAACTTCAACCACTTCCTGGTGGTGGAGGGCTTCGGAAAGAAAGGGGTTTATCTCAACGATCCGGCCGAGGGTCGCAGGTGGGTGGAAGATGGGGAGTTTGATGAGTCCTTCACCGGCGTCGTCCTGACTTTCGAGAAAGAACCCGGCTTCGTAAAAGGTGGGGAGAAACCCAGCGTCTTCCAGATGCTGGCCAGCCGCCTTCCGGGAAGCCGCTTGGCGTTCCTGTATCTCATGCTTGCCACGTTGGGTCTGGCCATCCCCAACCTGGTGATTCCCGTCTTTTTCAAAATCTACGTCGATAATCTCCTGGTCGGCGGCCTGGCCAGTTGGCTCGCCCCGCTGCTGCTGGCCATGACGGTCACAGCGATCGTGAAGGCCCTCCTGACCCTTCTTCAGCAGGACTCTTTGATGCACGTGGAGTTGAAGCTGGCGCTGACCTCTTCCGCCAAATTCTTCTGGCACGTGCTGCGCTTGCCTACGGAGTTTTTCGCCCAACGTTACGCCGGAGAAGTCTCCTCGCGGCTGCAACTCAACGACCAGGTTGCGACCCTCCTCTCCGGGGATGTGGCCACGAACCTCGTCAACATTCTGCTCATCGGGATTTATGCGGCCTTGCTGGTTCAGTACGACGTCCTGCTGACGCTCATCGGCATTCTCATCGCGGCGATCAATATCGCCGCCTTGCGATTTGTCCAGCGCCAGCGCGTGGATCAAAACCGCCACTTGCTGCAAGAGCAGGGCTGCTTGATGGGAGTCTCGGTGAGTGGCTTGCAGACGATCGAGACCCTTAAGTCCTCCGCGTCCGAGTCTGATTTCTTTGCCCGCTGGGCAGGCTACCAGGCCAAAGTCGTCAATGCCGGACAACGCTTCGGAACGTCCTCGGTGTTCCTTTCGGCCATCCCCTCCTTTCTGACCGGTCTCAATACCGCCGCCGTGCTCGGTTTGGGCGGTTTGCGAGTGATGAACGGCTTTTTGACAATGGGGATGCTCATCGCCTTCCAGAGCTTGATGAGCAGCTTCATCGATCCCGTCAACAAACTGGTGAACCTGGGCAGTAAGACTCAGGAGATTGAAGGCGACCTTGCCCGCTTGGACGATACGCTCCGCTACCCCACCGACCCCCAAGTAGATTCTGCCGCTCTGCCGGGACAAACCCCCGCCGTACAAGAGCGTCTCGCCGGGCATCTGCAATTGCGGGACGTGACGTTTGGTTATAGCCGCTTGGAAGCGCCCCTGATTACCAACTTCAGTTTGACCCTGAAGCCCGGGCAGCGCGTGGCCCTGGTGGGGGCCTCGGGAAGCGGAAAGTCAACCGTGTCGAGGATCGTCTCCGGGCTTTATCAGCCGTGGTCGGGTGAGGTTTTATTCGATGGCCGCCCGCGCCGCGAGATTCCTCGCGGCGTGCTGAATAATTCCATCGGTATGGTGGACCAGGAGATATTTCTCTTCGATGGAACCTTGCGAGACAACCTCACGATGTGGGACGCCACGGTCGAGCATTCGGCCCTCGTCCAGGCCGCCCAGGACGCGGGCATCTACGACGAGATCACCAGCCTCCCGAACGGCTACGATTTCAAGGTGGAGGAAGGTGGGCGGAACCTGAGCGGGGGCCAGAGGCAACGCCTGGAGATCACCCGCGCGCTCGTCAACAACCCGCGCATTCTAATTCTCGACGAAGCGACCAGTTCGCTTGATGCTTACAGCGAAAAACACGTGGATGACTGTCTGCGCCGGCGCGGCATCACTTGCTTGATCGTGGCTCACCGTCTCAGCACGATCCGTGATGCCGATGAGATTATCGTTTTGGAACGCGGTGAAGTGGTGCAGCGAGGGACTCACGAGGAAATGATCCAGACGGACGGACCTTACCGGAGGCTCATTGAAGCGGTGTAGATGCCGGGGACGGTTGGAGCGCCGACCTTCAGGTCGGCAGGTTCTCGCACTCAATCAGTGAGGCCATAGGGGCGGTTCGCGAACCGTCCCTACTACTCATTGACGCGCCCTTAGGATTTGCTGAACGAAATGGACATCACGCAGATAACCCGGCTGGAAGAGCAAGGGGAAACGCTGGCTTTGCACTCCGGGATCCCGCTCTCCCTCCAAGACCCGGAGAAAATCTGGGTCGTGTTGGAGGGAAAACTCGACCTCTATTTGGTGGAGGTGCGCGACGGAGAGCCAACTGGCGCCCGGCATCATTTCATACGTGTGGAAGCCGGAAACCCCGTGATCGGGTTCGATAAGCTGCCTGATGCAACTTATGGAGTAATCGCTAACCCGGCGGTGGGCTCGAAAGTGCTTTGTATGCAACTCAAGCAACTCCGGCAGGCGGCAGCGGGTTCGCCGGAATCGGTCCTGCCCTTCATCGACAAGTGGGTGGAGAATCTTGGCTCTGCCATGGCAGACAAGTCTGCTCCCAAGAACTTCCACATCTTAACGCCGGGCACGGAGGTCTTGGTCGAGGCTAAGCCCACTGCGATTCTCCCACTCACAGGCGTTGTATGGATTCATCACCGGGAAGGAAGTTCCTGTCTATTGGGTGATGAACAGATGCCGCCGATCGAGCCCGGAAAGTTCTTCCCGGTAAGCCGTGTGGCGTGGCTACAGTGCGCATCGCAGGCGCAGGTGGGATGCCTCGATACCCGAGACTGGCTGGAGGCGGACCCGCAGTGGCTGGGCCTGCGCTACTTTCAGGAACAGGTCTTTGCCTATCTTGTGGCCCAGCGGCGCAGAGATGAGGAAAAAGAGAAAGCGCGTTTGCGGGTAGTGGCGGAAGCCGATGCGAATGTTTTCGAGGCCGCTCTGTATAAACTCGCCGAGCCGTTTCAAGGTGAGGAAAAGACCCTTTTGGAGGCGGAAGCCGGCGGACTCGATCCTCTGCTTCAGGTCTGCCGTCTGGTGGGCAGCGTCAATGGCATTCAAATTCCCCTCGTACCTCGCTCCCTGGAGTTCATCAAACAGCGAGATCCGGTGAGCGCTATCGCCCAAGCTGCCCGGCTGCGAACGCGCCAGGTGATGCTGAAGGGCAGGTGGTGGAACCAGGAAAGCGGACCCATGGTGGCGTTTCTTGACCAAGATAAGCGACCCGTCGCGCTGTTGCCTGGACGGAGGGGTTATCAGCTCTATGATCCGGGCACGCGCGCGAAAACCCTCGTCGATGAAGAACTTGCCGCCAAGCTCCACGGTTTCGCCTACGTCTTCTACCGCCCCTTCCCCCCAAAGGCGCTGACCCTCCGCGATATCCTTTCCTTCGGGCTTAAGGATTGCGGAGTAGATGGCGCGACCGTCCTTTTGATGGGGATCGCGGTCGGCTTTCTGGGGATGGTCACGCCGATCTTTACGGGCATTATATTTGACTCGATTATTCCCGGCGCCCAGCGCGGCACCTTGGCGGAGTTAAGCATCTTCCTGGTGATCAGCGCGCTGGCGACGGCGTTATTTACGCTCACTCGTAGCCTGGCGACCCTGCGTCTGCAAAGCAAAATGGAGGCCTCGGTCCAGGCGGCCGTGATGGACCGCCTGCTGGCTTTGCCGGTACCCTTTTTTCGGAATTTCACTTCCGGCGACTTGGCCAGGCGGAGTTTGGGAATCAGCCAAATTCGTGAGGCACTTACCGGCTCGGCTCTTGCTTCCATCCTGACCGGCATCTTCTCGATTACCTCCTGTGCTCTGATGTTTTACTACAGTTGGCGCTTGGCCCTGATTGCCACCACGCTGGTTTTTTGTTCCTTCCTGGTATTCACCTTCTGCGGGTGGTTGCAGGTAAGAATTTTGCGAGACGTGTCCCGGTTGGGCGGGCGTATTTCGGGCATGACGCTGCAATTCATCAACGGCATCTCGAAATTCCGAGTGGCCGGAACCGAGGCCCGCGCTTTCGCGGTTTGGGCGCGGGAGTTCGCGAAACAGCGAATCCTCGCGATGCGCGCCAGAAAGATCTCCAACCTCGTTTCGATTTTCAATTCGGCGTTCCCCGTGATGGCTTGGGTCGTCATCTTTTATTGCGCCTCCTCGCTGATGAAAACCTCGGACACCCCGGTGCTCACGACCGGCGAATTCCTGGCTTTCGTGGCCGCCTTTGTGCAATTCAGCACCGGGACGCTGGAGCTGAGTTCCGCACTGATCTCCGTGCTCAATGTGATCCCGCTCTACGAGCGCGCCAAGCCCATTCTCACTTCGCTGCCCGAGGTCGTGCCCACCCAAACCGCCCCACCGGAGTTAAACGGGAGCATTGATATTCACCACGTGAGTTTTCGATATCGCGACGAGGGGCCTTTGGTCTTGCGCGACCTCTCGCTGGGTCTCTCCGCGGGCAAGTTTGCGGCTTTTGTCGGCCCCTCGGGGAGCGGGAAATCAACCCTCTTCCGGTTGCTCCTGGGTTTTGAGACGCCGGGCTCCGGCGCGATTTATTATGACGGACAGGATTTGGCCGACCTGGACGTGCAGGGGGTACGAAGACAAATTGGTGTCGTCATGCAAAATGCCCGGCTGATGACGGGCAGCATTTTCCGGAATATTGTGGGGGACGGAACCCTTACCATCGATGATGCTTGGGTGGCAGCGCGTCTGGCGGGACTTGAGGAGGACCTCAAGTCCATGCCCATGGGAATGCACACGGTGGTGAGCGAGGGTGGAGGCGGCCTCTCCGGGGGACAGCGCCAGCGCTTGCTGATTGCGCGCGCCATCGTCCGCAAGCCACGGATCGTCCTTTTCGACGAGGCGACCAGCGCTCTGGATAATCGCACGCAGGCGATCGTCAGCCAAAGCCTGAAAGCGCTCAATGCCACTCGCGTGGTCATTGCCCATCGCCTCTCCACGGTCATGCATGCCGACCGGATCTTTGTCCTCGACAAGGGCTCGCTCGTGGAATCAGGCTCTTTCGACGAACTGATGGCGCACGGAGGACTCTTTACCCAAATGGCGAAGCGGCAGCTCAGTTGAAGAAAAGCAGTGGATAGTGGTTAGTGGTTAGAAAAATAATTGTCAGTTTTCGGTTTTCGGTTATCAGTTATCAGTCACTGGCTCAGGCAAAGGTCGTGGATTTTCAGTTCTCAGTCTTCAGTAAACGCAGACCCACCCCTCGGCTGTTACTGACAACTGACGACCGTTTTCCTGGCCACTTGCCACTGACCACTAGCCACTGTTCTTTAGGAGGAATCATGCGAAAGGCGCTCTATATTCTCGGCATTCTCGACGACGGTGATGTGAGTTGGCTGGCGACTGCAGGTAAAACCCGATCGATCAGTGCGGGTACGGTGATCATTCAGCAAGGCGTCCCCATGGATTCGGTGTTTATCCTGATTGATGGACAACTTCAGGTCTATTCGGGAAGTGTGGAGATCGCCCGGTTGTTGGCGGGTGAAATCGTGGGCGAGATTTCGTTCGTCGATTCGCGGCCTCCCTCGGCGAGCGTCAAGGCTACGGTTGATTCCCAAGTCCTGGCGGTCCCCAAGGCAGCGCTCTATGCCAAGCTTCAGAAGGATCTGGGATTTGCTTCGCGGTTCTACCTCTCCGTGGCGACTTTCCTGGCTGACCGCCTGCGCGTGGCAACCGCCCGCCTCAGCGCCGGCCAGAAAGAAGTGGAAGGGGAATCCAGGGAAGACCTCGACGAACTTAATTCCGATATGCTGGAGAATATTGCGCTGGCATCTGCCCGCTTCGACATGATCATCAAGCGCTTGGCTGCCCAGTCTGCCGGAAATCGTACCTGACCAGGGATTGCCGCGCTCTCTGACCAGACCTTTCATTTCCGGCTCGACCGCAGCAAGTTGGAGGAAGCGGCGCGGTGGAGACTATCTGTTGCGAACCAATCTGCAGGGGGAAAACCCGGAGAGGCGGTGGGATCTCTAAGAATAAGGATGGCGTTTTAGCGTGCCACAGAGATATGGGCTATTAGTGCTATTTCAACCGCACCATCGGGCCATTGTGAGAGTTTTCTAATCAGCTAAGCTGGGTGCGCGTCCCGCCAATCCGTACATGCAACTGACGTAGATTGAAGCGGCCTTTAAGTGTTTGAAGAGTGTGTTGGGGATTCGGCCGATTTGTCATCAATGAGAACAGCGCGTCGAGGCCCACATCTTCATTGCCTTTCTAGCGTACAGCTTGTGGGTGACGCTGAAACAGCGCTTGCAAGCACACGCTCCAAGCCTGACGCCAAGAGCGCTGCTGGACCAGTTGGCGGGCATACAGATGCTCGATGTGTCTTTTCCGACTACGGATGGGCGCCGATTAGTCATGCCCCGCTACACCGTACCCACGCCCGAACAAAAACTCCTGTTGCACGAATTGCAGCTTGTGCTCCCCCCTCAGCCACCACCCGGGATCACAGTCCTGCCGGAAATCTTCCCGGCCGGAATGCTGCGTTTGTAGGCCAGGCCTTGGCAATGCCCCTACTGAAAAAACCAGGAGTCAGCCCGACCCAACACCCCGAAGCGCGAAAGTTCGGTTAGGTGCCAGCACAATAATACATTGGTCTGTGGCCTGAAGGTTGGTGGGGGTTCTTATGCTCCCCAGAATAATCCGAATTTCCATTCGCGCTGATTGAAAGGGCCCTCTGAGGGCACCAATCATGAAATCCCCCACGAACCGGTGCATCCCCATGAACCGACTCAGAGGGCGCGCATCTTGGCTGTGAACCTTCTTAGGGATCCGCGTGCTGAATGGGAAACGCGGTGGCCCCCATTAGTAGGTGAACCTGGTCGAGATTGAATTTTGATTTATGGAAAAGAGGCTGCATCAACGGCGCCGCGCCAACACCGCGATTATCGTGGGTGTCTGCATTGCCTTTGCCCTCTTGTTCGCTTCCTGTGGAGGAGGGGGAGGCCCGGTTACTCCCACTCCCGCCTCAACAGCAGGCTTCTCGATTAGTTCCACCGACGATAGTTTTGGCACCCAGGATATCGGTACAACCAGTGCGGCGCAGACCGCAATATTGACAAATGTGGGCAACGGCACCTTGACCATTTCAAGCATTCAGGCGAAGGGCCCCAATGCCGGCGATTATACCTTGACCAACACTTGCGGCTCCGCGCTTGCGCCGCAAGCTCAATGCACGCTCAGCGTCACCTTTACGCCCAGTGCCACCGGGACCCGAACTGCCTCGGTGATATTCAGCGATAATGCCGCGGATAGCCCCCAGACAGTGAACCTGACCGGTGCGGGCATCGCCCCGGCTTTCACGTCCTCGGGCGCCAGCCCGGACTTCGGAAGTCAGCTAGTGGGAGCGCCGGGCGCGACAGAGTCCGGCGCGCTCCCCAACGACGAAAACGTCGCACCCACATCATCGGGTATAGCGCCCTCCGAAGACTTCGCGCGGGGCCGGCCGCTGCGACCCAGCGGTAATCCCGCAAGTAGCCTCCCGGTCGTCAGCCCGGTGGACACATTCTCCTCGCCCGTCACCGTTTCCCCAGCGAGCCTGACGTTCGCCGGCGGCAGCGTGGGCACACCGAGCCCCGCCCAGACGGTGACGCTGACGAATCATTTGAATACCTCCCTGCCCGTCTCGCCGGCAGTGGCCACGGGAGATTTCGCGGTGTCCGGCAACACTTGTGGCTCGAGCGTGGGCCCAGGACGTAGTTGCACCGTCGGAGTGACGTTTACGCCTACGGTTATTGGATCCCGCACGGGCAACCTCACCCTTCCTTACGGTGCCTCCGGCAGCCCCAGCGTACTCGCCCTGAACGGCGCCGGCAACGCCAATGGACTCATTTCCATTGCCGTGACCCCGGGAAATCCCTCTATCTTTCCGGGGAAAACGCAGCAATTTACCGCCATGGGTCACTTTAGAAGTGGCAGCACCGAAAATCTGACCACGTCGGTCCTATGGAATTCATCGGCGCCAGGGGTGGCCACGATCAACACGGCGGGGGTGGCGACCAGCGTTTCGCCGGGCAGCACGACGATCACCGCCACCTTCGTAACGGTCAGCCCGTTGGCTCCAGCGACGGGAGTGACACCGGGCATCCCGATTATTTACAGCCCGCCGACGAGCCCTATTAGCGGCTCGATGACCTTGACGGTCACGCCCACCAGTCCCTCTGTCAGTCTTAATCCCTCGACCTTATCCTTCGGTAATCAGACCCTAGGGACCACCAGTGCGGGTCAGACCGTTACTCTGAACAACACCGGGAATGCAACCTTGAGCATCACGAGCATTTCGGTGACGGGCACGAACGCCGGCGACTTCACTTCGACCGGCACGTGCGGCACTACGCTGGCGGCGAATGCCAGTTGCGCCGTTACTGTCACATTCTCACCCGCTGGCCCCGGGACCCGCGTGGCAGGCGTGGCCTTTAGTGACAATGCTCCCGGAAGCCCGCAGACGGTGGGCCTCTCCGGCACGGGAACACCGCCCATGCTCACGGCGACAGCAGGCACGCCGCAGAGCGCCACGATCAACATGGCGTTCGGGACAGCGTTGCAAGCCACGGTGAAGGACAGCGGGGGCAACCTGGTCTCGGGTGTGAGCGTGACCTTCACGGCGCCCGCTACGGGAGCCAGCGGCACCTTCGCGGGCGGCTCGGCCACTTACACCACCAGCACGGACTCTTCGGGCGTGGCGACGGCCACGACCTTCACGGCGAACTCGACGGCGGGCGGACCCTACACGGTGGTGGCCAGCGCCACGGGGGCAACCTCGGCGAACTTTGCGCTCACCAACACGCCAGGACCGGCAGCCTCCATCACAGCGACCGCGGGGACGCCGCAGAGCGCGACCATCAGCACAGCGTTTGCCACAGCCTTGCAAGCCACGGTCAAGGACAGCGGGGGCAACCTGGTCTCGGGCGTGAGCGTGACCTTCACGGCGCCCGGCAGCGGGGCCAGCGGCACCTTCGCGAACAGCACGGGGACCACCACGGCGACCACGAACACCGCGGGCCAAGCCAGCGCCTCGACGTTTACGGCCAACACCACGGCAGGCGGCTATACGGTGAACGCTTCGGTAACAGGCCTGGGGACCCCGGCCAGTTTCTCGCTCACCAACACGCCGGGGGCGGCGGCCTCGATCACGGCGACGGCGGGAACCCCGCAGAGCGCCACGG
>Ga0326727_10012601_pt1 | contig 19178 bp, 20 predicted proteins | sample MB2enrmetagenome_FD_207643 | JGI IMG/M metagenome (GOLD analysis project Ga0326727, IMG submission 207643) | Lab enriched peat soil microbial communities from McLean, Ithaca, NY, United States - MB29MY | ecosystem: Environmental > Terrestrial > Soil > Wetlands > Peat | place: USA: New York...
TACCTGCGCAAAGTATTCCTGGAAGCAAAGAAAGTCAACCAGGACGTCGACGAACTGCTCCGCGTGGCCATCTTCCGTTTCGCCGAGATTAAATTCGCGTCCGAGGTAATGCTGAACATTCTGGGCCTCATTCCCGGAGGAGGAGCGTTCGGAATGTTCGTGAGGCTAGGCATTGGAACCGGTTATCCCATCTTCGTGAGCGCGGTGAACGACTGGCATAAGGCCAGCGGCGCGAAGATGCTTTTCTCGGCGGTGCTGGGCGCTGTCAAATCCAATCTCCCCGGAGTCGGAAGCGACAACTTTGTGATGGCCAAAGCGAATGCCCAGCTTGTCAACAAGCCGCTGCAGCAGGCCAATCTGCTGAAGTGGCGGGGAGGCCGCGTGAACAAACAGGCGGCCGCCTGCAAGAATGCCGACGCCGCTCTGGGCAAAATCGGCCTGCAGGCCACGGCCACCGTTCTCACTGGGCTTTCCTGCTATTACGCGTACCAGGGTTGCCAGGACAGCGCCAACCAATTCTGGGCCACCGTGGATCAGTGAGCCTCTCTTACAACCGCATCGCTGGCCAGAGCGTGGAGCGCCTCGCCGCATTGAGCGACGGCATCTTCGCGGTGGCCATGACGCTGCTTGTGCTCGATCTGCACACTCCCAATCGGCAGTCCATCCATTCCGAGCGCGACCTTCTTCTGGCGCTCGGCGCTATGGGCCCGCAACTAATCACCGTTCTGATGAGCTTCCTCACGCTCACTATCTTCTGGAACGGACAGCAGGCGGAGATCAACCGCTTTGCCAGGGCCGATCGCCACGTCACGTGGATGAGCATGGCCTTCCTGTGCGCGATTTCCGTGTTGCCTTTTTCCACTCGGCTGCTCGCGGAGTTCATCGGATACCGCACCGCGCTGCTCTGCTACTGGGGCAACATTGTGGCGCCGGGCTTTCTGCTATACGGCATCTGGCGCTACGCCTGCCATTACGGGCTGGTGAAAGAAGACGTGACCTACGACGTCCGCTGCGCCATCGAGCGCCGCATTCTGGTTGCTCAGGCGCTGTACGCGACCGGCGCGGCGATGTGCCTTGTGAACACCTATGTCAGCATCGGCTTCATCGTGCTGGTGCAGCTCAATTTCGCTATTGCGCCTCGAATCTTTCGGTTGAATCGATTCTGATTTACTGCCGCGTATAGACCACCTGGCCGTCGAACACCGTCATGTCCACGTGCGTCTTCCAGATGTCGGACGGCGCAATCTCAAACAGATCCTGAGAGAGCACCACAAGATCGGCCTCCATGCCGAAGCGCAACTTGCCGCGGGCGCGGTTGTCGAAGCTGGCATACGCCCCGTTCACCGTCCACGCGCGCAGCGCATCCTCCACGCCGATACGCTGAGAACCAACCCAGCCGTCTCTCGGTGCGCCGTCGGTGGATTGTCGCGTCACCGCGATGTAGATTCCACGAAGCGGATCGGCGCTGATGGTGGAAGGCCAGTCGCTTCCGAACACCACCCGCGCGCCCGCCTGCTCCAGCGTGTGCCACGGAAAGGCGAGCTTCACCCGTTCCCCGCCCACTGCCCTGCTCCACCCATCCACCACGCCTGGATCGGCGTGCGCCGGTATCATCGCCGCGATCGCCCCAAGGCGCGCGAAACGCGCAATATCCGCGGGAGCGATCAACTCCGCCTGCTCAATACGAAACCGCGAATCGTGCGCTTCATCGGCGCGACGCACGGCGTCGAAGCCATCGAGCGCCATCCGCACCGCGCGGTCGCCCACCGCGTGGATTGAAATCTGCAGCCCGCCCGAATCGCATAGAGTCGCCATTTCGTTGAACGCCTCCTGCGACCACATCGCTTTCCCGCTCAGGCCCGCTTCGTTCGCGTATGGTTCCAGCAGCGCCGCCGTGTGCGCCTCCATCTGTCCATCCAGCACCATATCCACGCCGGCAATGCGCACCATCGGATCTCGCGACGCCTGCCGCAGCTCCAGAATCTTGTCGATCGCATCCGGCGTGCTGCCCGGGTTAACCGTCAGATAAAGCGCCACGCGCAGGTTCAGCTTGTGCTGCCGGTCAAGCTCTTCCAGCAGCGCGATGGTCTCTTCATCGCCGCCGGTGTTTTCGATGCTGGTGACGCCCAGCGAAGACAACATGCGAACAGCCTGTTCCAGCGCCGCCAATTTCCGTTCTCGTGGAATCTCCGGCACCAGCCTGCGCACCAACGCCATCGCGCTGCCGGTCAGCGCGCCCGAAGGCTCGCCCGATGAGTCCGTAACGACGCGGCCGGTCGGCACCGCGTACTTCGTCACCTTCGTGATCCCGGCCAGTTGCAGCGCTTTCGTGTTCACCCACGCCGTGCGGTTGTCGTCCGCCGTGAGATACGCGGGCCGGTCCTTTACCGCGGCATCCAGGTCGCCACGCGTTGGCAGAGCTCGATTCGGGAAGCACGAATACGCCCAGCCGCCTCCCACGATCCACGGGTCTTTCGCATGCGAAGCCGCGAAATCGCGAATCCGCTTCTGCATCTCCGCAACGGTGCATGCGCCGGTGAGGTCCACGTGGAGCGAACGCAAAGCGCCATGAATCAGGTGCGTGTGCGAATCGTCGAATCCAGGAATGGTGAGCCGCCCGTTGAGATCGATAACGCGCGTATCAGGCCCCGCCGTCGCGGCGACGTGAAGATTATCGCCCACCGCCACGATGCGATTGCGCCGGATGGCCACGGCGTCGGCCCACGGCTGCGCGGGGTCGCCGGTCCAGATGCGCCCGTCTTTGAGAATCAAGTCCGGCTCACTCGCCGCGAGCGGCAGGCACATCGTGAGTAAGAGAAAAATGTCCCGCAGGGGGTTCCTATAATGGGACATGTCCACCAGTATTGCAGCCGGTTCCGAGACCGGCGTGCTTGCCGCATATGAGCCGGTCATCGGTCTCGAGGTGCACGTTCAACTGGCCACGCGCACCAAGATCTTCTGCGGCTGTCCCGTAGAGTTCGGCGCTCCGCCGAACGCCAATGTTTGTCCTGTTTGTCTCGGCCTTCCCGGCGCCCTCCCGGTTCTGAACCGGCCCGCCGTGGAAATGGCCATCAAAGCTTCGCTCGCGCTCCATTGCCACATCAACCCGTTATCGCGTTTCGCGCGAAAGAACTACTTTTACCCCGATCTTCCCAAAGGCTATCAAATCTCGCAATACGATCAACCGGTGGCTGAACACGGCTGGGTGGAAGTGAACGTCGGCGGCGTGAAACGCATCGGCATCACGCGCGTGCACATGGAGGACGACGCGGGCAAGAGCATGCATGAGGGCTTTCGCGATTCCGCGTCGTATACCTATGTCGACCTGAATCGCAGCGGCACGCCTCTGATCGAGATTGTCACCGAACCGGACATGCGGTCATCGGACGAGGCCCACGCTTTTCTCACGGAGTTGAAGCAGGTTCTGCAGTACATCGGTGTTTCCGAGTGCGACATGGAGAAGGGTCAGTTGCGTTGTGACGCCAATATTTCGGTGCGGCCGCGCGGCCAGCAGGAATTCGGCGCGAAAGCGGAAGTGAAGAACCTCAATTCATTTCGTTTCGCGAAAATGGCGCTCGATTACGAGATCGGCCGCCAGGTGAAGCTGATCGAACGCGGGGGCAAGGTGGAGCAGGAGACTCGCCTCTACAATTCCGCGACGGGCGAGACCGCCGGCATGCGCTCCAAGGAACACGCGCACGACTATCGCTATTTTCCCGAACCCGACCTGCTGCCTCTGCGCGTGAGCGATGAATGGCTGAGCGCGATCCGCGAGACCATGCCCGAGCTTCCCGCCGAACGCCGCCAACGCTTCATCGAAGGCTACGGCCTGCGCGAATACGATGCGCAGGTGCTGACATCGTCGCGTGAACTGGGCGATTATTTCGAGTGCGTGGCGTCGGTGTCCGGGGACGCGAAGGCATCGGCGAATTGGGTGATCACCGACTTGCTGGGTCTGCTTGCCGGGCGCGACGTGGCCGAATCGCCGGTGAGCGCCGAGCGTCTGGGTGAGCTGGTGAGCCTGGTGGCGAAGGGCGAGCTTTCCGGCAAGATGGCTCGTGAGATCTTCCCCAAAATGGCCGAGACCGGCGACTCCGCCCCCGCCATCATGGACCGCGAAGGCCTCAAGCAGATCAGCGACAGCGGCGCCCTGTCGAAAATCGTTGACGACGTCATCGCGGCGAATCCAAAGCAGGTGGCCGAATACAGAGCCGGCAAAGCGGTGGTGCTGAAGTTTCTGGTCGGCCAGGTGATGAAGCTAAGCCGCGGTCAGGCGAATCCTGCAGCGGTCAACGAGCTGTTTGGGGAAAAGCTGAAGTAGCGGGTGCGTTTTCCGCGATTTCTCAGCTCCGATGCTGCCTTCGGCCACCGTGGGCACAAAGGTCCGCAGGATCGGTTCAGGGCGGCAATTGGACGGTGAGTGCGGCGGCACTCTACCTGCTGCGGACGCTGTCTCGTCGGTCGACCCATTGATCCAATGAAGGTTCGTGGGGCGCAAAGTGATCATGGCGATGTCGGTCTGTCAAACATCCTATCGGAAAGCACAGATGCTAAACTTGCGCCATGGAAGTACCTTTCACGTCTGAACTGGAGACCAAGGTCCAGCGGCTCGCCGCCGAATCGGGACGCGACGCCGCGCAGTATGTCTCGGAGTTGGTTGCCAACTATGTTGACCATGATCGGTGGTTCCGCGAGGAAGTGCGCAAGGGCCTTGACCAACTTGATCGCGGCGAGTCCATCGCGCATGATGAAGTGGTTGCGCGGGTCGAACGAATCTTCCACCCCTGATGCAAGTCCGCTGGTCCCCGCAAGCCGGCGATGACTTCATTCGTATCGTTGAATACGTGCGCGAACGCAGCCCCGTAGCGTCCTTGCGGCTCGCGCGCAGAATGTACCAAACCATCATGACCTAAGAGACCATCCGGAACGTGGTCGTCCAGGCCGCGTTGATGGAACTCGGGAGTTGGTGCTTGCACCACTACCCTACGTCGTCGTGTACCGCGTTTTCACAGATACGGTCGAGGTCGCCAGAGTGCTGCATGGCGCGCAACGCTGGCCGTAAATTCACCCTCTTAGTGATGAAACCCCGCGCCCGCCGCCGTCGCCTTCAGCCCCGGCTGCGACGCGAACCAATCGAGGTGCCGCCGAATGTCCCGCACCAGCATGTCCGCCAGGTCGTGCGTGAATCCGTTGCGCACCACCACTCGCTGCACCACCATCTCCTCGCGATTGGCGGGCATGCGATACGCGGGCACCTGCCAGCCGCGGTCGCGCAGCCGGTCCGCCAGATCGTAGAGCGACCAGTTCCGCTCGCCCTTCAGCGTCCACGCAAACACCGGCAGGTCGCGCCCTTCGCCCAGCATCTCGAACGGACCAATCTCGCCGACCTTTCTCGACAGGCTCACCGCCACATCCTGGCACGCCTGATGAATCGCGCGATATCCGCACTTACCCAGCCGGATCAGGTTGTAATATTGTGCCACCACCTGGCTCGCCGGCCGCGAGAAATTAATCGCCAGCGTTGGCATCGTGCCGCCCAGGTAATCCACGTTGAAGATCAGATCCGGATCGAGATCCGCCGCTTCGCGCCACACCACCCAACCGACGCCCGGATACACCAAACCGTACTTGTGTCCCGACGTGTTGATTGATTTCACACGCGGCAATTGAAAATCCCAGACAAGATCGGGTTGGATAAACGGCGCCACGAACGCCCCGCTCGCGCCATCCACGTGAATCGGGATGTCGAGCCCGGTCTTCTCCTGCAACCGGTCCAGCGCGGCGCTCAGCGCCGCGACATTTTCGTAATCCCCCGTGAAGGTGCTGCCCAGCACGCTCACCACACCAATAGTGTTCTCGTCGCAAGCAGCCGCGGCACGCTCCGGATTGGTGACGAATTCGTTGCCTTCCAGCGGCACCGCCCTCTCTTCCACATCCCAATAGCGCACGAATTTGTGCCAACACACTTGCGTATTTGTGCCCAGCACCAGATTCGGCTTCTCCACGGACTTCCCCAGCTTGCGCATCTTCGCGCGCCAACGCCACTTCAGTGCAAGGCCACCCAGCATGCACGCCTCGCTCGACCCGATGGTGGATGTGCCCAGCGTGGCCGCCGGGTCCGGCGAATGCCACAAATCGGCCAGCATGTGCACACAGCGCATCTCCAGCTCGGCCGTCTGTGGGTACTCGTCCTTGTCGATCATGTTCTTGTCGAACGTCTCCGACATCAGCCGTATTGCTTCCGGCTCCATCCATGTGCCGCAGAACGTGGCCAGGTTGAAGCGCGAGCTGCCGTCGAGAATCAGTTCGTCGTGGATCAGATGATAAGCCGTGCTCGGCGGCATGCCTTCTTCAGGGACGGCGTGGCGCGGGCACGGTCCCAGCAGCCATTGCCGCGCGTACATGGGCCGCATCATGCGCGCCATCTCGTGGCCCTTCCGCGCGTGATGAATCGAGGCGTCCTCGGTCATATGGATGGTGTCCTCCCAGGGACTCTCCATCATAGCCTCGGCCCTCGCGATTTTCTGTGAATATTTGACTAACGCCGGGCGTGTTTGGGTGGGTGCGCCGGGCAGCCAGAGCACGAAGGTGCGTGCGCCACGCGATCCGCCCGGATCGGGGATCAAAAAAAGAGGGCGAGCTCGTGCCCGCCCCGTGCCTTATTCCCCAACTCCCGGCTAAAACTCTTTGAAGCTGTCGTCCAGCGGGAACGCTTCTCGGCCGGCCTTCACCGATTCATACTTCGACCGCCCCCCCACATGCGCGAAAGCCTGCGCCGGCGCACTGGCCGCTCGCCGTGCCGAACGATGTTCGATCATATCCGCCGAATCCAGATTCCCGCCCACCATCTCGCGCAGCCGCAGCACCACCTCAGCCATCGATTCGGACTGCTTGTTCAGCTCCTGGCTGGCCATAGTGCTTTCTTCCGCGCTGGCCGCGGTCTTTTGCGTCACCTGCTCGATCTGCACGAATGCCTGCGAAATCTGCTCAATGCCGCGCGCCTGTTCCTGGCTGCTGAGGTTTACTTCCTCTACCAGCACCTTCACCTTGCGCTCGTTGTCGGTCACGTCGTGAATCGCCGTGGCCACCTGATCCAGCGTCGCCGCGCCTTCGTTAGTCTTGGCGATCGATTCGTCAATCAGAACCGCTGTGTCTTTGGCCGCCTGCGCGCATTTCTGCGCCAGGTTCCGCACCTCGTCGGCCACCACCGCGAATCCCATGCCCGCCTCGCCGGCGCGCGCCGCTTCCACTGCCGCGTTCAGCGCCAGGATATTCGTCTGGAACGCGATCTCGTCAATCACTTTGAGGATTTTCGAAATCTTGTTGCTCGACGAATTGATCTCGCTCATCGACGTGACCATGTGGTTCAGGCTTTCGTTGGCCCGTTGCACCTTCAGATCCACGTCCGATACCAGGTCCGTCGCCGCGCGCGTGTTCTCGGTGTTTTTCCGCGTCATCGACGCCATCTCCTGGCTGGATGCCGATGTTTCCTCCAGCGACGCCGCCTGTTGGCTGGCGCCCTGCGCTAATGACTGGCTCGCGCTCGAGACCTGACCGGCCACCGCGGATAGCTGGTGCGCTCCATCGGCGAGCCGCGCCGCAATCTGCCGCAAGCCTCCACTCACCTGGATCACCACCCACAACACGGCCGCGCCCACCGCCAGCGCCAGCGCCAGCATTCCCCAACTCACCCAACTGCTCAACGTAACGCTGGCTTCCGCGCGCTGTCCGTCCTGACGGTCGGCCGCGGTCTGTATATCCAGCAGCTCGGTGGTCGCCTTCTCCACTTTCTGTACTTCCGGCACCGCCTGCTTCGATAACATGTCGATCGCTTCCGTCGGCTTCTGCTGCGCGCAAAGCTGCAGCATGGTTTGGAAGTATTGCGACATGGCCGTCTGGCTGTTCTGCAAGTCCTGCGCGAGCGCGCGGCTGCGGTCGTCCTGCAACAGCGGCTGCAGATTCTTCAGGGCCTGGTCGGCTGATATTGTCGCGCTGTCGAATTCCTGTTTGTGCGCTTCCAATTGCGCGTTGTCGCTGATGGAAAAAAACAGAATGGTGCCCTGCATCGCCGCGGACATGTGCGCAACCGCGGAGCGCAATTGTCCCAGCGCCACCGTCCGGTTCACGGAAACAGCGAGCGCGTGATCCAGATCCCGCCCTTCCGAGCGGATGGTGGTCATGCCCGTGAAGGCCAGCACCAGCATCAGAACCAGCAGCGCCGAAAAGCCGCCGATCAGCTTCGCACCAATCGTCATCTTCCTCATCGCAACGGTAACCTCACTCTCTGGCCAGCCGAAGAAGGTGGCAGTGCGGCACAACAGGACGCGCAACCGCCGTTCAGCGGTACTGGGCCAGTACAACGCTTATATCGTGAGGTCTTCGCCCGAATTCTAAGGAAAGTGAAAGCCGTAGAGGTGGGCTCAGTAAAGATGAGCTCAGCGGGCTTCCGCCATTGCTCCGGCGTTGGCCATTGCCAGCGTTTCGCTGATCCGTTCCAGCGGCATCACTGCTTCCGCCGCGCCCAGCAAAATGGCTTCGCGCGGCATGCCGAACACAACACACGATGTTTCGTCCTGCGCAGCCGTCCACGCGCCTGCCTTGCGCATCTCGAGCAGCCCTTTGGCGCCATCGTTGCCCATCCCCGTGAGCAGCACTCCCATGGCATTCCGGCCCGCCGCAGCGGCCACGGAAGAGAAGAGAACATCCACCGAGGGCCGCTGGTAAGACACCGGCGGACCATCCGCCACGCTCACGTAATAGCCGCGCTCGTTCTTCTTCACCATCATGTGAAGATTGCCTGGCGCCACCAGCACCGTTCCGGGCAACACCGCGTCGCCATCCCGCGCTTCCTTCACTTCCAGCGAACAGATGCGGCTCAGGCCATGCGCGAATGCGGCGGAGAAATGCGCGGGGATATGTTGAGTAATGACGAAGCTCGCGCTGCCTGGCTCGAGTCCCCGTAAGATGTGCCGGATCGCCTCGGTGCCGCCGGTGGAGGCCCCGATCGCTACGAGTGGCGAAGGAATTCCCGGCGCAACCCGCGTTACCGGCTCTCTCTTCGTGCGAGCTTCTTCTGCGGCCTGCGGGAGATTCACCGGCGCAGCCCGCGATGGCCCCCGCAATCGCGCCAGCGACGCCGCACGAACCCGCCGCGCCAGCGACGCCTGTAGCTCGCCCACCGAGTACGGCCCGCCCGGTTTCGTCAGAACGTCCAGCGCTCCCAACTCCAGCGCGCGCACGGCCGCCTTGCAATTCGATTCGCCCACCGAGCTCACCACGATCACCGGCATCGGGTGATGCTCCATCAGATTTCGCAGGAAGGTCAGCCCATCCATGCGCGGCATCTCGATGTCCAGCGTCAGCACGTCCGGCTTCAGCGCCAGAATCTTGTCGCGCGCGACGTACGGGTCGGGCGCGGTCCCCACCACTTCGAAATCTGTTTCGCGGGAAAGAGTCTCCGTCAGGATCTTCCGCACGATCGCGGAATCGTCCACTATCAGCACGCGAATCCGCCTCGCCGGGACGCTCGCCATAACTGTCCTCAGTTGAACTGAATCGCTACGGCCATCTGGCCGTGATCGATCTCGAATGCTTTGCGCACCGTGGCTTCGGCGAATGCTTCGTCGTCTTCCACCATTTCCGGCGCGCCAAGCTGAATGTCGGCGTGCGCGTCGAGCGTGCTCAACATCGAGCCGCAAATCATGTTCGTCAGCTCGCAGATCACGCTGGCCATCTGCGCCGCCGGCACATCCTCGTCCGCGCCCAGAAACGTCGTCGCCAGGGACCGCCCGGCATCTTCGGTAATCTCCAGGTGAAAGACTCCCGAATAAGTCCCCCGAAAAGACAGTTTGGCGCGAAGAAACGCCTGCCCGTCTTCCACACCGGTAATGGGCAACGGCTCCGCGTAGCACATCGTTTCCAGAACGCGTCCGGTGCTACGGATCAGCGCCCGGTTCACTTCAGTTGGCGACATGGACTTCTCCCAGCACGCGCTCCACTTCACTGCGCAGCGTCTCCGGCTGGAACGGCTTGATCACGTAACCCGCCGCGCCCAGCTTCAACATGCGTTGCATGCGGATCGATGTTGCGTCGGTTGAGATCACCAGCACCGGGATTTCGCGCAGCGCCGCGTCCTTCTTCAGCTCTTCCAGCAACTCCTCGCCATTCATCTCCGGCATGTTGATGTCGCTGAGAATCAGATCCACGCGCTCCCGGCGCAGAGTCTCCAGCGCCGCGCGGCCATGGCACGCGGTCAGACAGGTCTCCACCGGAAAACCCGACAAATCGATCACCCGCCGCAACACCGCGCGCATTCCCGGAGAATCGTCAACAATCAGAATGCGGTAAGACAAGTCGCACCTCCTGACATCTTTCCCACAGGCAGCTCATGCTCCGTTCCGCCCGAATGAATCGTCAGCCGCCCGGAAATCGCCTCCATCCGAACCATTCGCGAGGACGTCCCGCCCACGTCTTCATTGCTCACGAACAAACCGCTCTTCCACAAGATCTTTCTCATCGCCAGATGGTTCCGCTTGCCGATCTCAAAGCAGCTCTCCTTGTCCAGCACCTGCGCTCCCCCCACTGCCCGGATGCTGAGCCGCTTCCTGTTCGCGCCCGCCGCACATACTTCCTCGATCAGCCGCGGAATTCCCGTATCCGCGAAGATGTATGGGTTTTCGCCGGCTCTGGCCCGATCGATACTCGAATCGGGCAGCATAAAGTGCAGCATTCCCGAGATCTTCGCGGCCGGATCGTGGACCGCCAGCGCGATGCACGACCCGAGTCCATAGGTAACCAGCGTTGCGTTGCGGTCGGCGGTCACTTTGCAGTCCGCCGTCCCCACCACCACCGTATTCATTCGGCTCTCCTCAATGAGTTCGAGCACGCCATTCCTCTTTTCACAGAAGCGTAAATGCAGTGTCCAACCGGTTATCATTTGGCCCTCCCGCTACAGCGCTTGTAGACGGCAGGCTGAATGTACCGCAGGGGATGCTCCACGCCCGCCAGCCCCTCGGCATGGCCGATGAACAAATAGCCATTCGGTTCCAGCAGCGGCGCCAGCCGGTTCACCACGCTCTCCTGTCCGGCCTGATCGAAATAGATCATCACGTTCCGGCAGAAGATCACCGAAAAGGGGAGCTGGGCCGGCAGTGGCGCCATCAGATTGATGCGGCGGAATTCGACCAGCTGACGAACCGCCGGCTTCACGCGATACCATCCGTTCCATTGGCCTTCGCCCTTCAGAAAATACTTGCGTACCAGCGGCCGGGGAACGGTAGCCAATTGCCCCGTCTCATAGAGGCCTTCCGCAGCCCGCTTGAGTGCCCGCGAAGAAATATCGCTGGCCACTACTTCGATGGAACGCCCGGGCTGATCCGCCAGCGCCTCCAGCAATGCGATGGCTATCGAATACGGCTCTTCTCCCGTGGAACATGCCGCGCTCCACACACGCAAAGGATCGTGTTGCCGGTGTTCGCCGGCAATCTTGTACCGCAGCAGATCGAAATGTTCCGGCTCCCGGAAGAAGCTGGTGAAATTCGTGGTGAGCGCGTCCACCATGTCTTTCAGCGCCGCGCCGGAGGCGTCGGACGTCACATGAGCGTAGTATTCCTTGAAGCTGGCATACCGGAGCTCGCGCAGTTTCCTGGACAGGCGCACGTTCACCATGTGTTCCTTGGTGTCCAGCACCAGGCCGAAGCGTTCCTTCACCAGCGTGGACAGGTGATGAAACTCCCGTGGCGTTATGCGCGCGCGGCTCAGCTCAGCCATTCCGCGACCCCTTGTATAAGCCGTCCACATCGAGGATCAACCCCACCCGGCCATCGCCAAGAATCGCGCCGCCAGCCACGCCCGGCACGTCCTGAAATGTCTCACCCAGAGTCTTGATCACCACTTCCTGTTTGCCGATCAATTCATCCACCGCCAGGCTAAATGTGCGGCCGTGCGTTTCGAGCAGCATCAGCAATCCGTCCATCAGATTCGTGGAGCGCGGCTCAACGCCGAAGCGCTGATGCAGGCGCACGATGGGGTATAAATGATCCCGCACCACGGCCACCTCGGCGCGATTCTCCATGGTGGTGATCATCCCTTCCCGCGGCTGCAGCACCTCCCGCACCGACGCCAGTGGAATGATGAAGCGTTCCGCACCCACCTTCACGATGAGCCCGTCGATGATCGCCAGCGTCAGCGGCAGCTTCAAAATAAAGTCGGTGCCTATGCCCGGCCGCGATGCGATCTCAATCCTGCCGCGCAGCTTGTGGATCTGCTTCTTGACTACATCCATGCCCACGCCGCGTCCGGAAAGATCGGTCACCTTTTCCGCTGTCGAAAAACCCGGCTCGAATATCAGGTGGAACACCTCGTCGTCTGAGAGAACGGCGGTGGATTCCACCAGTCCCATGCGCACAGCCTTATCGAAAATCCTCTGCCGGCTGATGCCGCGCCCGTCATCGGAAACCGTGATGAGAATCTGCCCGGCCTGATGCTGCGCTCGTAACCGGACCTTCGCAATCGCGGGTTTTCCGCTGGCCTTGCGCTCTTCTGCGCTTTCGATGCCGTGATCCACCGAGTTGCGCACCATGTGCATCAGCGGATCGCCAAGTTCCTCCACCATGTTGCGATCCATCTCGATGTCGCGGCCGTGCGTTTCCAGCTCGATTCTCTTGTTCTGCTTGCGCGAGAGGTCGCGAATCAGCCGGTCCATCTTCTGGAACAACTGGCCGATGGGTACCATTCGCATGGCCATCGACGCGCGCTGCACCTCGTCGGTGATGCGGCCCAGTTGCAGCAGATTGCGCTGCAGCCGCATGTCCGTGGTGGATTTGAACGCCGGGTCGTGCCGGATCAGCGATTGCGCCACCACCAGCTCGCCCACCATGTCTACCAGGTAATCGAGCTTTCCGGTGTCCACCTTCACCAGCCGATCGCCGCGCACGCGTGCCGGACCTGCGGCGACCGGACCTGCGGCGTCAGCCGCGGTTTCCGCCGTACTCGTGGCGTCCGGACTCGTGTCGTCAGCCCCGTTTTTGACCGGACTCGTGACGTCCGTACCTGCGACTTCGGGACCTGCGGCGGCAGCCGCGGTTTCCGCCGTCTCCGTTCGCTCGTTGAGCACCGCCCGCACCTTCGCCAGCAGCGCCGCCGGGCTCGCCGGAGCGGCCTCGCCATCTCCCAGGCTGCAATGTTCGATGCGTCCGATTTCCCGCGTCAGATAATCGCCGCTCTCCAGCAGCAGGTCGGTGATCGCGGAGGTAATCGTCAGTTCGTTGTTGCGGGCCCGGTCCAGCAGAGTCTCCACGTCATGGCAGACCTCCTGCACCTCGTGAAACTCGAGAAACCCCGCCAGACCTTTAATGCTGTGAAAGCTGCGGAACAGCGATTGCAACGGGCCGCTCTGCGATGGGTCCTGCTCGATCGCCAGCACCTGCATCTCAACGTTGCCCAGGTGCTCGCGCGCTTCGACGGTGAACTCCGAAATGAGTTGCTTATCCTGCGCGAGAGTCGTGAATGCGTTCGGCGCCGGGGGAGCGGCATCCCCCGTGGCCGCAGTCGTCCCGAGAGCCCGTTGTAATGCCTCGATACCCGATTGAACCTTACCGCGCGCCGGTTTGCCTCGCTTCGGTTGCAGCGTTCGAGTGAGCTCTCCGGTAGCCTTCACGAGTGCCTCGGATCCGGTTGCCCGCGCGGCCTCTGAAATTCGGCTAAGCGTGCCCAGCATCTGCGCAATCGAGTCCGGGCCTCCCTGCTCGTCGCCCAACACGAATTGCGTCGCCAGCTCCTGAACGTATTGTTCGAGAGCGGCGGTTTCCGGTTGCATGCTCTCTCTCCCTCGGCGTCTATGCGAGCACGCTGCCGGCCTGTTCGCTTCCCGCCGCCTGTCTGGTGGAGGCTTCCACGACATCCTGCAGCCCGCCCACTTCATGGCTGGCCAGCACCTGATTGATGTCCAGCAAAATGCGGATCTTTCCTTTGGCCTTGGCCACGCCCAGCAGATAGGGCGAAGGCGACGCCGACCCGAAATCGGGAACGTCCTGAATGTCGCTTTGCGCCAGGTTCAGAACCTCGGCGACTCCGTCGACAATCAGGCCCATGTACAGCGAGGTCCGCGCTTCGGTCAGAATGTCGACAATGATCACGCAGGTGCGCTGATCGTATTCGGTTTCCGGAAACCCCAGCTTCGTGCGCAGGTCCATCACCGGGATTACCTTGCCGCGCAGGTTGATAACGCCTTTCATGTGCGGCGGCGTGTGCGGCACCTTCGTGATGTCCTGCGTGCGAATGATCTCGCGCACGCTCAGCACCCCGATGGCGAATTCTTCCTGCGCGAGCTGGAACACCAGGTACTTACCCGCCCGTGCGCCGGATGTCTTTGTTTGCTCGCTCTGCATGGCTTCCCCCTCGCTTAATCCACGACGTACGGCGCCTGCCCCCGCGGCGCTGGCCGCCTCTCTCGCGGCGCCATGCATATCTTCACGGTCATGATTTCGCCGCCGCAATCGAAAGGCACCACAATCCAGTCGTTCTCGGCCGCGCTGCGCGCCATGAAATTCCTTCCGAAAATCACCGTGGGGATGCTCAGCCCCAGCGCCCCTACGTGCGTTTCCATTTCGTTCTTGAAATTGCCGATGATCATGTTGCTTAGCTCGCCCATCGCATCGAGCACTTCATCGTTTACCGATGCGAATTCGGTCATCAGAAAGTTCGACGACAGCTTGCAGGCCAGCTCGGCTGAACACGTGATGGCTCCGGTGCCCACCCAGGCGCCCGCCATGCCGATCAATGCCACCAAACCGTGACTGGGATGTTGCGGCGCTCGTTCGGTGAAATGTTCGCCGGCCACTGCATCCATACTCAGCATCGTGCTGAACACCTCCAGCGTGGCCCGGCACAATGTATCGGTCACCAGAGATTCATCCAGCCGCTCAATGGTAGGGGCGCTCATTTGGGTTCTCCTTGTCCGGCGGCTAGAAGCGAATCGTCGCCAGTTTCTCTTTGATCTGTTCTGCCGTAAACGGCTTGCGCACATACCCGGTCGCGCCCAGGTGAGCGGCCTCCAGCACCTTGGCCTGGCTGCCCTCGGTTGTGATCATCAGTACCGGCAGGTTCTTCCATTCATCGTTGGCACGGATTTCAGTGAGGAATTGCAGCCCGTCCATGTTAGGCATGTTGATATCGGAAAGAACCAGATTGATCTTTTCCTTTTTGAGCAATTCCAGACCTTCCTTGCCGTCGCCGGCCTCAAGCACCCGGTTGATCGCGACATCGGTCTGCGCGAGCACGCGCTGCAGAATCTTGCGGATGGCGGACGAATCGTCCACGATAAGAACGTCCAGCGGCATGGTCAGAACTCCTTGGGTATGGCTGAAGTCTTATCGCAAGCGGCCGAGGCCGTTTCTAATGAAACTGAGATGATTGCCGCGAAGGCTACCCGCAAACGCGGGTATCGGGCGATGGAGGCCATGGCCCACGGAACGGCGAAGTACTTACTGTTGCTGACATACCCGGCGCTGCTGGCGCAGGCGGTGGTCCGCGAAGAGAAGCCGGTGGTGGTGGACGGCGTCACCGAAGTGTGGAGGCTGGTTTGGAAGCATCCGCCGAAGCCCGCGTGTTCCACGGAAAACGTCGACGCCTTCACATGGCAGTGCAATGGCTTCGCTTTCGGCGAAAGAGGCCAGCTCGACCTGGTTCGAGTGCGCGGCGGCCGAGAGACCGATCGCCTGGCTCTGACACCGTTCTTTGATGAAGTACCCGTCGACCCGCGAGAGGCCGTCATCCAGCGCTGGGAAACGCTCGACAAGGACACCATGGATACCGACGCCCTCGTGTTGGGAGCTGAGGTTCGTAAGCGCCCGGTCGTTACGGTGATGAATTTCGCCGACTACGATCACGACGGCGCAAGCACCGAGTTTTTTCTCCAAAGCGGCGTGGAACCCAGCGGAAAGCGCATGGGCGTGGTGATTGGAATCTCATCGCGAAAAAGTCGTCTGCACGCGTTTGGCAGCGCCCGGCATCCCCGAAAGCCGCTCGTTCTGCAGAAGCCCGAATGGGATGCTCTTCGCACCTCGGAGGGACCGGTTCGCATCCTGGACTGGGGGTGCGGAGATCATGGCAGCGAAACGGAGACGGATCTCGAACTCGAAGCCACACCCGCCGGTATTCGTGCCGTCAGGCGCACCTACGGGTGCGATGCCAGTTTCCATCGCGGTAAGCTGCTGAGCACAACCGAGGAGTGATCGCCTAAAATCGAGGAATCATGAAGACTATCTTCCTCGCAATGATTCTCGGTGCACTCGCTCTGCCCGCCCAGACCGATCCTCTCGAAGGTCTCTGGCAGGGATACGACGGCGAATGGGGCCACGTTTCGCGCCAGCTCGTCGCGCTGGCCGAAGCGATCCCCGCCGACAAATACTCCTGGCGTCCCGGACCCGGCGTGCGTTCCACCAGCGAAGTCTTCATGCACATCGCCATGGCGAACTTCTATCTGTTGAGCGTGACCGGTCCCAAAATGCCGGCGGGACTCAATAAGGACAGCGAGAAGACCGTGACGCAGAAGGCCGCCGTAATCGATTGGTTGAAGCGCTCCCTCGAAGCCGTCAGGACCGCGCACGCGAACCTGAAGCCTGGCGATCTTGAGCGCAGGGTCAAGATCGGCGACAGGAGCGCCACCGTGGATGGCATGTACCTCCGCATTATCGTCCACGCCAACGAGCACTTGGGCCAGTTGATCGCGTACGCGCGTGTGAACGGCATCGTGCCGCCTTGGTCGGAGCGAGCAAGCAAGTAAGATCACGGCGGGCAAGTATGATTAGCGCCGCAGAATCACCGGCAGCGATTCGGGCCACCTGCGCGTGGAGCCTTCGTGCCATTGCACCGGTCCGGCCAGTTCGGCGCCGGCGAACTTCGTTGTAAACGCGCCCGCCACCACGGCAGTCGCCATGCGCACCACCACCGCCCCCGCGCACGAATGCGGACCTGCTCCCAACGCCACGTGACCGGCGATTTTCCGGCCGACATCCAGCCGATCGGCATCGGCGAATCGACTCACGTCGCGGTTTGCGTCGGCAAGCTTGAGGATCACCCGATCGCCGCCGGCAATGCGAGCCCCGCCGATCTCGACATCCGCCGTCGCAGTGCGCACCAGTGTGTGGACAGGGCCCGCGTGCCTGAGAAGCTCCTCAACGGCACGTTGCATAACGTCCTGCTCTGAGCGCAGTCGTGCGAATTCATCGGGGTCGCGAATCAGATTATGGAGCGCGTTCGACAGAAATCCGGGCAGCGTGTCGGACAGCCCTATCGCCAGCGGCTTGAGATAATCTTCCATCACCACCGACGCAATCGCATCGCACCATGGCTTCACGAATTCGGCAACCAGGTCGACAGGGCGCTCCACCGGCAATCGATCGAGGATGTCATTAGTGATTGGCGCGATGCGCCTTTGCCAGCCGTCGAGCTTGGCAATCGGAAGCGCGGCGAGAACGTCCGCGCGTGTCTTTAGTTGCGCGGGCGCATCGACTGGTCCCGATTCGCCCGTCTGAACGAAGCCCGGTTCCTTCAGCGCAGCGAGCACATCATCATACCGGCTCAGCACCCAGACGCGGAGGTCCGGGTCGAAGCGGGCGGCATCGGACATCCCCCGATTATGGCGCGTCCACTCAGAGCGACCGCACCTCTCCCCTTACCGTCGCGCACAACGGCTCGCGCCTGTGCGCTCCTCGAGCGCTCGCCGCAGTATCTCTCGCCTGAAGGATCTGGTAGGGACGGGTCGCCGAACTGCCGTGTCGCTCAGGAGGCGACCGCACCCCTCGCCTCACCGTCGCGCACAACGGCTCGCGCCTGTGCGCGCCTCGAGCGCTCGCCGCAGTATCTCTCGCCTGAAGGATCTGGTAGGGACGGGCAGATTCGAACTGCCGACCTGTCGCTTAGGAGGCGACCGCTCTATCCATCTGAGCTACGTCCCCGCAAGTGGCTCTTCATTGATTCTAAAACACTTCAATGTCCGCCTGGTCCTTCATTCCGGGCTTCCAGGCCCAAAACTGTATCAAGATCCTCCTTTCTGCGCTGTGGCTGTATCAAAACGCTGCCCCGATTTGTTTGCCTGGCAGGTCAGCTTTAGCAGCCCCTCGCGAGCTCGAGTTCTTCAATAAGGCTCATATAGGCTCATTCCAGTGACTTTGGCCACCCGATTCCCCATCGCGATCGGGCTGTGGTGCAGCGCATCGCGTCGCCTCCGCCGGCGGTACTATCGCAGCGATCAGGCACGGGGGCTAACATGAGTCCGAAGGTGGTGAATGACTCATGACGCGATTCATCTGGATAGTAGCCATCATGACGAACCTGGGGATGGCGGCCGAGCCGGTACGGGTGTTGAGCCGTCATATTGATCGGAAGCTGCCCGGCTGCGGCGATGAAAAAGATGGCTGTGCCCATGTGGAATTCGCCTGGGTGGAGGTGGTCGGCGGGCCGGCAGCAGCGCGCCAGCGCATGAATGCCGCGATTGCGGGTTTCATAGCCGACAGCCCTAAAATCACGCCTGAATCGTCCGCCCAGGATTTCATCGCGAGCGCTCGAAAATACTCACCGTTGGGGTTGCCCTCGTCCTGGACTCTTATCCGGACGGTGAAGGTGCTGCGCAGCCTGCCTCCCGTCTTCAGCCTGGAATGTAGCGAGTATTCCTACACCGGCGGGGTGCATGGCATGTCCGGCACGCATTATCTCAACTTTGATCCGCTTACCGGCGAGCCGGTGAAGCTGGCCTCCATCCTGAAAAACGGCGCGACAGCGCGTCTGAACGCGATTGCGGAGGTCCACTTCCGCAAGGCGCGAAACCTGACGGCAACCGAGAAGCTGGAGGACGCGGGTTTCGGTGGCTTCGAGTTGAACGATAACTACGGCTTCAGCGAGAAGGCGCTGCTCTTCTTCTTCAACGACTACGAACTCGGCGCCTCCCACGGCATGGGCACGACGTTGGTGGAGATTCCGTACGCGGAATTGCGGAATCTGATCCGTCCCGGATTTACGTTGTAGCGAGCGGCCCTGCTCAGCAAATGTCCCTGAGGTTCCGCAGACTGACGCACCACGCGTAAAGCACGACGATCCGACGGCCGCCGGACAGGATTATCTCCACCGCCACAGCTTTACGTTGTGATCTTCGGTTCCCGCAGTGGCCAACACAGAACCGT
>Ga0326727_10012603_pt1 | contig 19173 bp, 21 predicted proteins | sample MB2enrmetagenome_FD_207643 | JGI IMG/M metagenome (GOLD analysis project Ga0326727, IMG submission 207643) | Lab enriched peat soil microbial communities from McLean, Ithaca, NY, United States - MB29MY | ecosystem: Environmental > Terrestrial > Soil > Wetlands > Peat | place: USA: New York...
AGCCTACGGTCTATACCTGCGTAGTCTCGGCGCTCTCTGGTGCCCCGGCGACGTTCGGCAGCACTGCCTGCACCGAGTCCCCCATAGACAGCCCCATCGGCATAGTCAAAGCTCCCATGCCGTCCCGGAACAACCCGAAACGCGAGAAATACTTCATGACGTGGTAGATGATGATAACGCCGAAGCAGCCCATCGCGATCCCGTTGAACGAAATGTTGCCGTGATCTACGACCAACGTGTAATTGCCCGCTCCCATGATAAGCCCGATAGCGGCCGGGATGAGGTTCACCGGGTTGGTGAAATTCACCCGGTTCTCCACCCAGATCCGGGCGCCCAGCACCACAATCAAACCGTACAGGATGGTGCCAGCCCCGCCCAGCACCCCGGCGGGCAGCGTAGCAATCAGGGCGCCGAATTTAGGGATGCAGCCGAAACAGATAGCGACGATGCCGGCGCACCAGTAGGCGGCGGTGGAATACACCTTGGTGGCTGCCATCACGCCGATGTTCTCAGCGTAAGTGGTAGTACCGGAACCGCCGCCGAGCCCGGCGAGCATCGTCGACAGGCCGTCCGCCATGTACCCGCGGCCAAGCGACCTGTCTAGGTTCTTACCGGTCATGGTGGCCACCGCTTTGATATGGCCGGTGTTCTCGGCGATCAGGACCAGCACCACCGGGACAATCAGGAAGATCGGTCGCCAGGAAAAGTGAGGGCCGGTAAATTTAGGTAACCCGATCCAGGCTGCGGTCTGCACCGAATGGAAATTGATCTGTCCCTGGGCCCAGGCTGCCAGGTACCCCAGCACCACGCCGATAAGGATGGACAGCCGGCCGATAAACCCGCGCAACAGCACGGTAGCTAGTACCACCACAACTAGGGTGGTCGTCCCGGTCCAGGGCTGCTTGTCAAAGTTGGTGAAGGCAGAGGGGGCCAAGTTCAGCCCGATAAGGGCGACCACCGCTCCGGTTACCACGGGTGGCATCATCCGCTCGATAAAACCCGAGCCCCATTTGTTTACTAGGATACCGACCACGAAGAACACAGCGCCGGCAATTAAGATACCGGCCAGAGCGGAGGGGATGCCACCTTCCTTCTCTGCCACGATCACAGGGGAGATGAAAGCGAAGCTGCTCCCCAGATAGGAAGGCAACCCCATCCGCTGCCCCCGGCCGACAGTGAGCGTGAGGAAAATCAGAGTGCCGATACCGCTGAAGAAAATGGTTGTGTTAGGCGGGAAGCCCACTAACACCGGGACAATGAACGTAGCCCCGAACATAGCCAGGACATGTTGGAAACCCAAACTGCCTGTTTGCGGCCAAGCCAGCCTTTCATCCGGGGCGACCACTTCAGTGGGCGGGATGTGTTTACCATCACCGTGAACAGTCCATAGTTGCATTGCCGTTCCTTTCATAGGGATATTCCGTGCACTAAGCCCCGGTATGCCGTGTATTTAACATTCAGGCACATCTTACTGTACTATATTGGGCGCGCGACTTATTATAGAGCAGTATGGATGGCTGTGCTGCGTGGTCGAACAGAATGCGGATCTGCCGGCCGGTTGCACCCGGGATGCCTCCCGTCTAAGCGGGGCTAATTATACCCTAGGTCCGCAGCGTGCCTTGGCGATCGGGATGTCCTGTTGAGACGGGATGCGCTGCTGCCCGATTTGTTCTGTACGGTAGGTAGCGAAACTTATACGGCCGGTGTTTTAACGGTACATGCGACGGAGCGGGAGTAACATTATCGGGTGCTGTGGATCTCTAATCGGTGACATTCGACGGTGGTCGGTGCTTCCCAGTGGTGTAACATCCGTACGATAACTGCGGCTGGTACCGGTTCGGGCCGCGATGTGTTGCGGGCCTCGAGTGCCTCCGGGTGGATCTCGAAAGCGACAATATGCACCCGGGTGTGATAGCTGGCAGCCAGGTTGATAACGTTCTGGCGGATCTGGCGGGACAGGTTGGTGGCGTCCCAGATGAGGCTGCGGTGTTGCCTGAGAATATTTCGGGCTTGGTTGCGGGCAGTGTTTATCACTGGGGATTGGTTGTCCCGCGGTGAGGTGCCCGTGGTCTGCCGGATGGTGTCCAGGCAGATTGTGGGGAGGTTTTGGGTGGCGGCCCAGCTGCTTTTGCCGCTGTCTGGCAGCCCTGACAGTACGGTTATTGTCGGGAGGTTGTCCGGCTGGTACGGTTCGTAGTCCCGGTCTCGGCCTGGCCGGGCGAAATATTCGAACCGGGCTGCGCCTGAGCGGAACGGGTAGGGTCCTTGTAGGCAGTTCGCTTCGGATGCTGTCTCGCTGAATAGTTCGATGGCGTCTAGTTGTTGTTGCCGGTCGGTGCAGATCCGGCCGGTGGAGTCAGCTCGGGCTAGGATAGCGAGCTCGGCGGGTACCACTGTTTCTGCTATTTCGGTTACTGTTCGTTCGGGGTTGTCGTTGTCCAGGATAAAGAACGGCCGTTGGTGGTACCGGACGGCGTGGGCGATACGTTCCCGGGCGGCGTAGTCCAGCCCGGCTTGCCATAGCAGCACCCGGGTTATGCTCTCTCCCCGCCTGGAATGGTAAGGATGGTGGGTACGGCCGTCCCGCAGCTCGGTACACACCGGCTTGGCCACATCGTGCAGCAAGGCGGCGAGCAACAGCTCCGCCCGACGGGCTGGTCCAAGCCTGGCCCAGGCGGGGTCGGCTATCATTGCTTCGCAGACCATCCGAGTATGAATGGCCACGTCTCCTTCGCCGTGGTACAAAGGGTCCTGTTGGCAGACGGCCATCTGTTCATAAGGCCAGTCCCATGACCTGGCGGCTCCCACTATTGCCGGCCAATCCAGGTCGGCACCGGGTTCGGGTACCGGTATTAAACTGGTTGCTGATCTGAATGCCGGGATAATTGTCATCGTTCAGGCCGGTTCACAATGTCGAATATGTCTATTGAGGTGCCGGTGAATTCGGGGAGCCGTCTGGTGCCTCCGGCTGCCAGGTATGCTTGGTAGGCGACGGTGTCTTGGCAGAACGGGCAGTCTGGCGTTGAGCCGGGATGCCCCGGGCAGTGGTTGGCCTGGTACATCATCCGGCTGGCTAGCATGTCTGCGACTTGCTCCCATTTCTGTCGGTCCGAGGCCGGGACAGATGGTTTCTGAGCTACGAAAGCCTGGAATGTTCGGCAGGCCGCGGTGTCGCGGCAGAACGGGCAGCTGTCAGTGTCATGCTCCGATTTATCCAGGTCGGGACAGGTATGGCCCCCATAGTTGGCCAGCCGGTTGAAGAGCTGTATAGCTATGCGGCGCCAGTTCGCCGGCCGGCTTTGGGTGACTATGCTGGGTTCGGGTGCGTTGGCTGCCGGACGGGCCCGTCCCCTGTATTGGTTGCCCGGCCGGCTTTGGGTGACTATGCTGGGTTCGGGTGCGTTGGCTGCCGGACGGGCCCGTCCCCTGTATTGGTTGCTGGCTGTCATCCGGCTCTCCCTTGTCTGGGGGCGGCCGCTAGCAGCGTGGTGAGCGCCGCTTCGTACAGGACGACCAGGCTGTCGGCTACCTGGGGGCTGTGGAACTGCGGGTCCCAGATGAGACCGGCCAGCCGGTCGCTGACAGCGAACCCGGCGGCTATCTGCAGCCCGCGGACTTGAGCGACCGCGAACAGAGCAGCTGCTTCCATCTCGACGCACAGGACACCTTCGGATTGGTAGCGGGCGATCTCGGCGACGGTCTCCCGGTACGGGGTGTCTATGGTCCAGGAGACGCCGGTCCGGACCGGGGCGCCAGCCTGCTTGAGCGCCATTTTGAATGTGGCAGTTATCGCCGGGGCTGGGTTAGCGAATTTCCCGGGCGGCAGATAGTGGTGGGACACACCTTCGTCTCGGATAGCAGCCCCGCATAACACCAGGTCGCCTATCTGCAGGTCGTGTTGCAGGCTCCCAGCTGTGCCGATTGATATGAAGCTGTGGGTGCCTGCGGCTGCTAATTCTTCTAGGACCACAGCTGCGGCGGGGGCTCCGATCCCGAACTGACCGAGCACCCCGACCCGGCCGTCTGTGCTTGGTAGCAGCACGACACCATGCAGGGCGTCCCGCCGTTCCGGCCGGGTGAGTCCTTCCGACAGTAGCATGTGGTTGTACAAGGAACGCTGGTAGCACAGTATGACCCCGGCGGGTGCTTCGTAGCCGCTGAGCCCGCCGGTGCTGCGCAGATAGGCGACGAAGTCAGCTGGGGAATGGGCAGCCCGTTCGTTGTGTTTATCAGCGAAGTTCGGGTAGCTAGCTGGCTCAAAGTGTGCCATCGCGAGCAGTCTCCTTGTTACGCTATCTGTCCCGGCCGCAGGGCGGTCATGTTCGCGGTCAGGGTGGGGGCGTACAGGTCTGCTCCGTCCGCCAGCAGGTTAGGGATGTGCGGCCTGTCCAGCCAGTGGCTTGAGGGTGTCCCTTCAGGGTTCAGGATGGTGTTCAGGAAGCCAGGCCGTACCCATTTGTACCGGTCCTGCACATATCCGTTCTGCTCCCATTTGATATACAGGCCTTCGGCTAGATCGGAGCTGTCGGTCTCAGCGGCGACCCGGGCGGGGTCTTGCCCGGCGGTGACAGCCTGGTCGGCCAGGCGGGCCCGCCATTGTGCGGTTTTGTACAGGCTGGGCCGGACGTACCCCGTCAGGCCGTTCAGATCGGCGATCTCCCCTATGTGCAGGACGGGGACGGGCACTGTTGGCGCCCCAGCCAGCAGATCCCGGCGGCTGGGTGTATCCAGGAAACGGCCGGTGCTGCGGTCCAGCACATCGAATTCGAACAGCAGGTGGGGAAGGTCGTCGTAGAACACTGTATGCTTAGCGGCCAGCCACTCCCCGTACAGTACGTAGCAGTCGCCGATGGCTTCCCATAGTGCCCGCTGGTGGACGCCCGCCCATCCCTTCAGCCGGCCGAAATGACGTTCCCGGGGACCGCCGGCCAGGAAATGGCCACGGGACTGCAGGAACATACAGCCTCGGGGGCCGAAGCTGATACCGACGTTAGCGCCGTCGAGTTTCTCCTCTATTACCAGGTGTTTACCGGCCAGCTGGGTGAACGGTACCTGGTCGAGGTCTTCGTCGCCTGGCTGCAGACGGGAACCTTCGATATGCCTGGTCCTCGGATATTTGACCAGCTCCTGGGCCGTAGAAGTGCCGGGCACGATACCCATATCTCAGTATAGTGCGTCTAGTCCGGCCGGTGCTGGCTCCGGGTGTCTCCGGAGAAATCTAAGAATGTGTGATTACGGGACGGTGGTCGGTGTTGCGCTGAGGACGCCCAACATTCGTCCTATGGTATAAACGATAGGGCCGGGTACTGATATGGTATAATGGGAAGGTGAACGGCAGCCGACCTATCGTGGTTTCGGGCCATCAGGACCCGGCCGGTGAAGCGCCGTGGGCGATGCAGCTTGTAGTGCATATTGACAAGACCAGCCCGCCGTCCGCGACCGCAGTCCTGGAAGCAGCCGCTATTGCGGCAGCCAGCGTCCTCGCCCACCCAGAAGCGCAACCCGGGGGTCTATGGTACAGCCAGGTACAGCGGTGGCTGCAGGGCCGGATCCGCAAAATAGTCCGCCGAGCCAACGGCACCGCGTGGGGCAGGGCGTGCAACCTGCCCGGTGTCACCGTAGCCCGCCGTTCCGCTGAGGTCAGAGCGTACGTCCCCGGGCCCACCGACCAGGTACCCAGAGAGCTGGCCCGGCTGCAGGTACAGGGGTTGAACCTAGCCGATCCCGACCGCAGCACAGGTCCTATAGTACCGAGCCGAGACGAGCTGGTAATCGCCATGAACCCGGCGGTAACAATGTCGGTCGGTAAAGCGGCCGCCCAAGCCGCCCATGCCAGCAATGCGGCATACCTGGTCATGCACCCGGGACTAAGGGATCGCTGGGTCGCCAGCGGGTTCCCTTTGCGGGTGTTACACCCGGGCCCAGCAAATTTCGGACAGCTCAGCGCCAACACCCCCGTCCGTATCGTGGACGCCGGGTTTACTGAGCTAGACGGACCTACGCTCACCTGTGTCGCCGTCTGGGCGGCCGTATAATTCCGCAGCATCCAAGCCCGCAAGGCGACCTCCCGGGTATCACGTCCTGACAGTTAGGTCGGACATATGGTAGAATAAAGATCTACTGTCATGGGGCTGGGCGTATGCCAGCAAACATTGCTATCACCACGGCGAAGCTCGCTAGCGATTATACTGACAGCCAGGGGTGTGCCGGCGCGCGCCTGACAGCCATCCTGGGGGAGCGGTAGGATGGGGACGGGCAGCGAACGGCGAACGGAAATCCTTGAGCTGCTGGTTGACAGGAAGGATGGGACAGTCAGGACGAAACGGCTGTGCAAAGTGTGCGCCGAAGTTACCGCGATGAGCGGCGCCGGCATCATGCTGATGTCAGCTGACATCCCGCATGGGTCATTGTGCACCACCAACCGGATGAGCGACCTCATAGAACAGCTGCAGTACACTTTAGGTGAGGGGCCGTGCGTAGACGCTTTCCGTCAGAACTGGCCTGTGCTCGAGCCCGACCTGTACAATCCCGGCACCCCCCGATGGCCGGCGTTCTCCCCGTCGGCTATCCAAGGAGGTGCCCGGGCAGTTTTCGGCTTCCCGCTCCAGATAGGGACTGTCAGGCTCGGAGCGCTTAATTTATGTCGCGACCGCGCTGGGTGCCTAAGCGACGACCAGCATGCCGACGCCCTGATCCTGGCGAACATCGTTGCCGCGACCGTATTGGTCACACAAGCTAACGCACCGCCGGGAAAGCTCGCAGACGAACTAGAAGAGGCTGCTGACTTCCATTACACAGTCCATCAGGCCGCCGGTATGGTCGCCGCCCAGCTCGACATCAGCGTAGGCCAAGCTCTAATCCGGCTGCGAGCGTACGCCTTCGGCAGCAGCAGCTCTCTCACCGAAGTAGCCAACAATGTAGTAACAAGAAAGCTGCGGTTAGATGCCGCCAGCAGCGAGAAAGATTCCGCTCAGTGAACCCGGCCAGGGCGCGCCGGACCAAGTCGGCAGCCCAAACCCAGCCGATATGTACAATTACAGCTCCCGGCGGCTCAGGAATAGGGATGGGTAATATGGTAAACAATGATAAGGATGGGGGTCTGATGCCAAGACAGACATTGTTGACGAAAACATTCGTAGAGCTAGCCGATACGTTGGTAGCTGACTTCGATGTTGTCGAACTGCTAGTCCTACTAGTAGACCGTTGTGTCGAAGTGTTCGGGGTTGCGGCAGCAGGTATCATGCTGGCCGCGCCTGACGGCGAGCTGCGAATAATGGCCTCCTCCAGCGAGACCATGCGTATCCTGGAGCTGTTCGAGCTGCAGGCCAAAGAGGGCCCTTGTTTGGACTGTTACCGCAGCGGCCAGCCGACAACAGCCAGCGACTTCGCTGCTGACAGCCGCTGGCCCAGCTTCACAGCGGAGGCAGTTGTCGCTGGGTTCCGCTCAGCACAGGCGTTACCCATGTCTTTACGGGGTACAGTTATCGGCGCGCTCAACCTGTTCCACCACGAAACAGGTGAGATGCACGCCGACGACATCGAGGGGGCTCAGGCTCTAGCTTCTGTCGCTACCATTGCTATCCTGCAGCACCGTGCCTACCTGGAAGCCCAAATCCTGAACCAGCAGCTCCAGCATGCTCTCAACAGCCGTATCGTGATAGAACAAGCCAAAGGTATGATCGCCGAGAGGGCCAACATCGACATGGAACAAGCGTTCACCGCCCTGCGTATATTCGCCCGTAACCACAACCGGCAGCTAGTGGAAATAGCAGAATCTGTCATCGCCGGTACTGTGGCCACCCACAACCTGGGCGTAATCCCGGCCGGGAAACCAGACAGCGACCTACCGGCACATACTTAGAAATTGCCCTGCGCGGCATCCGCATCCGCACTTAGTAAACCGTCCGGTATGGTATACCTTGAGATCAGGCGCTGGATAAGCTGCAAAGCGGAATAGAAAAGGAACTGCCAGAGACCCAAACATCTGAATGTCAGGGAAGACTGTACCAACCGACATGGATGCTGATGGTACAGCACGGCCAGCTGAAGACAGGGCGCCACATTTAATCCAGATCTTGGCTAAGAGGCCTTTTACATCTGCTGGCTGTGCGCACCATCCAGCCTTCGGCGTAGCAACGGCGGTTTGGCGCTCCGTGATCAGTGAGCTGCCCGGGCTGGCGCGGCACAACACCCACTATGCTCCCTCCGCTGGTTGCCGCCCGGTACTTGGATAGCTCGCTTAACCGTAACCGGCGGGCCGGGCCCACCGACCAGCAACGCCCGCTGTCACCTGCGCTCAGCCGGGCAGTCTGCCAGCTCGTCCGAGACGGGCAGCAACCATGGCCCGCGCCCACCGGCGCCGGGCACGCCCAGCAACAATGGTTGCTAGCCCGCGGGTACGGCCAGCTGGCAGGGAGCGCACCCAGCCGGCAGCTGGTCCCCACCCACCAAGCTCGCCGCTGGCTGCTCGCCCATCCGTAACATCTGTCCCGCAGGCCGCCTGCCGGCAGTGGGATGCCGGGGATATGTTCGGCTCTGCCGGCCGGCTAGGCACAGGCTGGCAGAGCCGACGCGAAGTGTACAGCTAGTACAGGTGGTTAAATTGGGGCTGTCTGCGGGAGCGCCTTGAGGTGTTCCACCAGGCGTAGGGTGCCGGCGGGCTGCCCGGAGCTGGAGAACGTCCCGTAACCAGCGATGGTGGTCAGGCCGTCGGCGGCCGGGCCGGATGAGATGATCATGAACGTCCCGGATGTCTGGCCGTTAGCCCAGGCGGTACCCTGCCCCAGGATGGTCACCAAGCCGGTCTGCCCTCCGAAGCTGCATTCGCAGTTATCGACTACGTAGAACGGCTCGGTCCCGTTCGGCAGGATGGTGCCCAGCACATTTTCACAGGGACTAGTCCCGGGGCCGCCGCCGGGAGCGCAGGTCGCCCCGATGGTCCCGACCAGGCCGTTCCCGGCCAGGGTGGAGGTGTTTTGCTCCCCGACGATCTGATCGCCTGAGCTGGTGGTCCCGAACGGGATGTTGCCGCTGCCGGAGGTCTCCACATGGGCCCCCTGGTAGGTCCCCATGCTCCAGGAGCTCACCGCTATGGGCTCGAGGACACCCGGGCCCTCCCCGGCTGCAGCGGCCGGGTTGAGCTGCTGCACGTTGAACCCGCATTCGCCGGCTCCCTGCCCGCTCACGACGCTCGGGGCGGCACCGCTATCCCCGAACTGGACCGCGGGGAGATCGTTGAAACAGATCGTGCTCTGGCTGACCAGATTTTCGGCGATCTCCATGGCGTCCGGATCTCCCATGGTGTTGTTGCTGATATTGACGTTGCCGCCTACCTGGTCGCACAGCGCACCGAGCCAGCATGATTGCAGACCGACCACGCTGAGGTTACCGCCGACCGCGACATCTTCGATATCGCTGTACACAGGGACAAAGTCCAGGGTACTGTCAGCTGCCCACGGCTGGGGAGTGGGTTCTGTAGCGGTGTTGTCACAGGCACCGGTGGTGATACCTCCGAAAGTCCCGCCGCCCCCACCCTGGATGGAGAGGCTCCCTCCGACGCTGGTCGAATGGACTACCACGCCCAGGGCGTTACTGGCGATCAGGTTCCCTCCGATGGTGTCGTAGGTGACAGCCTGGCTGCAGCGTCTCTGCGGTTCTAAATTCGTCTGTGTACATCCGTGCCTGCCAGCCCATCGGTAACCAGCACAGGAGTAGCATAGGCGTTGAAGTGGAACCCACAGCCTAGCCTAGCTCCTCGAGGTCGATGGCGCACCGGGTGATACACATCCGACAACCGCGTGTTATTTCTGTCCTGGTTAGCACCGTATGTACTTACCGTGGGAACAGGTCCCTCCGGACGCTGGCTGCCGTCGGCTATCTGGGCCGAGGACAGGGAGGGAACCCGACGTCGCAAGGACACCGAGCGTAGATCATTAAATACAGCCGGACGAGCCGGTCTCATTTGTGCATCTTGCCGGCCGACGCCCCGGCTGGGTTTAAGTACGGCGGTAACTTCCGTCGGGCGCACTTTCCTAGGTTCCGGGTGGGCGGCGTTCTGGCTGGCAGCTGGTAGTGCAGCCGGCTGCGGCCGGGGGAGGGGCACCACTACCACTGGTATGTCTGCAATCTGGGGGACAATAAACCGGGCCGCTTTGCGATCCCACCGAGTGCAACCCTGCGAAGCTAGGCCGCGAGCCACTACCCGTCGAGATGCTGCGTGATCCCGATCTAATGACAGCGGACAATGGGCACACCCAGCCCAATGATATCCCCTTTTGGTTCGCTGCGGGCAAGTCCAATGCGCTAGCGACCCCAAACAAGAGGGACAACCAGAAGAAGTATCCTGGGCTGGCACGCAGATCACGGCTATCCCATGTTTGGCAGCCACATGGGCCATAGCCGCTTGGAGTTGGCCGCGTACACTGCCTGATATGAACACGTTGCGTTTGCGGTCCAACCCGGGCTCTAAGGTGGACAAATCCTCCAGATAGATAACGGTGGCCCGGAAAGCGAAGGCATGTTCCACAGCCCAATGGGCAGCGGCCCACGCGATAGCCTGACCCAAATGCCGCTGCCGGGCACATAACAGCAGATTTTCCTGGCGTAATGTTTCTAATTTGCTAGCAGCGGGGTGGTCCGGTCTCCCCTTGATAAGCTTTTCTAGATGCTGGATGCGGTCGCGCAGGAGGTTGCCCTGTTGGCGTAGTCGCTGCCATTTGGCTACCGCCCCCGCCGGGTCGAACCGAAGGGGACGACCGTCGGTTATGGCTACCTGCCGGCCGGTGCTGTCGGCGCTCAGGTAAGCGGCGGTGCCAGTGAGGAACGTGCAGGTCCCCCAGTCAAACCCTAACGCCCGGGTGTGGCCGTGGCCTGACAGGGCGGGGGCTGGTAGTTCGAATGGCAGATCCACAGCTAGCCGGCCAGGCAATGCTCGCAGACTGGGGGTACGTAGCCGAGCGGCGGCGGGCACCGTGGGGGGCAGCCGCAATACGATGAGGACCCAAGACCAGTCCGCCCGAACGGCCGGCCTCTCACACGAAGGCAGCATGATACGCAGCTGTGCTGTGTTATTATCGATACGGATAAGGGTAACGGCTTGGCGGTCGGCGGCAGCCGCCAATACCACCGGCGACACCTGAGGGGATGCTTCCAGTTCGCAAAGTCCGGATGGGAGTGTGTTTCGCGCTGTTAGGAATTGCGCGATCTGTCGAGTGCGATTGCGTAGGTCAGCGGTGACCACACCGGGTGCTGCTGTTCTTAGTTGGTCCCATTCGGCTTGAGTACGTTTAGAGGGGTTGTTGGGCCAAGTGAACAGGATGATGTTTAGTAATTGTTGACGGTACCCGGCGGAGCGTAGTAACCGGCCGGCGTGTTCTTGGCCCATCCGGTACACTCGATCCGGGACATACAACCCAGCCAACCTCTTGCCCAGCCCTAACCTTCGTACCGCCATATAGCCTTTGCGAGGGAGGGGCCGGCCGTCATCGTCGGTGTCCCGATTGAACTGGGTGACCATCTGATCATCCCAATTAGATCGCAGGATGTCTTGTGCGATCTGGCCGGTAAGGCTGGCTAACCAGCCAACCCGTTGGGATAGCTCTCGGGTGCGTATAGTTTGGCTGGTGGTCTCATCTAGCGCTCGGTAGGCGCTACACGTAGCGTTAGCTGTTAGCATACTGTCTCTGCTGGCTGTCGGCTGGCCTTGTCGAGCAACCTGCGCTGGGATTCTCGCGAGCGGATACCATACATCCGTCCGGCAAAAGTAGCCACCAGAGCCATAAAATCTTGCAACAGTTCTTCCTGGCCCCCCGGATTACCTTTAGCGTGTAGAACCTCTAGAGTAACTTGATCTCTCTCCAGCAGCTGGCGCACCCAACCCACCCCAAATCTGGCCAATCGATCTTGGTGGGTCACCCGGACCACGTCTACCCGCCCAGCATGCACATCCGCTAATAATTTATCTAATCCCCGACGTTGTTCTCTCAGCCCTGAAACTCGGTCTTTGTACACCGCTATAACCAATCCGGTAGAGCTACCCCGCAATTCTCGTTCCTGAGCCTCCAGAGAGCTTTCCTGGCCGGTGCTGCCTGACACCCGTACATATAAAGCCTCGCGCCTTTGGGTACGGCCGGGCGTTTGTTTGCCCATGAACCTGTCTAAATCCGCTCTGTGGAACCGGCGTTCTGGGCCGGAGGGATGGCCACCAACCCGTTCACAGGGGATACGGCCCTGATTAGCCCATTTGCGTAGAGTTATAGGATGAACACCAAGATATTGAGCTGCCTGCCCAAGCCGCAACAGATCCACACAGCCCAATTTAGCACACAACGGCACCGCGCGCTACCCTGATTCGTACCGGCAGCGCCTGCAACGCTCGAGCTGGCACCCGCGATGCACCTCGGTCGGCCGCCGCTTACGTTTGGCATACCGCCGTCCGCGCGGACTGTTGCCGTCCCTGGTCAGCACAGCTGGCGTCCAGACTTTGCCGCAGCAGCTGGGTCGCCAGGTACCAGTAGGCCGGAGAGCGGTGCTGGTTGGATATCGACGGGTTGGTCGGCGACAGCTGCGCCGCCTTCCCAAGTGCCGTATTCGTAGGTACTGTCGTCTGGCGCTGGGTACCTGCCAGTCCCGGTGGCCGGCTTGGCGCCTGATTCAGCTATCAACGCTCTCAGGAGCTTGGGAGTGTACCGTCCGAGCAGGCTGTCTACCAGCGCCTGCTTGCCGGCCTGGGACGCTTGTGATACCACGCCGCAATTCGAGCAGCTGTGCTGTTCGCAAGCTAGGTCAGCGAGCCATTTGACATGCCCCTGCGGGTCTTTCACGGCGGCCACTGACAATTCGGCGCCGTAAGTCTCAAGATGTGTGGTCTGTTTGCAGACGGGGCAACGGACCTCGCAGTCCAGGGAGAGCCCTACGCCGGTATAGCCGGGCATCCGGGCGACCTTACCGGTATATCGGATGGTGTCCATACGATCAGCATATACTTTGGAGGTCGGTTGTCTAACCGCAGATGCCAGGTCGTACCCAGGGGACCAGCCCATCGGGAGGATCAGGAGTTACGCTTGCCTTCTATATTTATATTATGATACGCTGGAGCGAGATTCCGGAAAGAAGCATCATGACCGATCTGCCGGCAGGCCGGGACCTGGATGATCTTGACCATAACGCACTTATTGGCGGCGCATCCTGCGAACAGGCCGGGAGCCATGCCGCAGCCAAGGCCGCCGCGCCCCGCGTGCCTGTTCCTGCTGCCATCCCGTCTGATGAACGGTACGACTGGGAGCACGCCCGCAGGCAGGCGCTAACTGATCTGTTTACTCTCCCCGAGATCTCCGACGTCCTGGACGCCATAGACACCCTGCAGCCCGGACGGTCTCCTGGCCTTGAGCAGTACCGAGAAGCTGCCGTGGCTATAGACCGGGCAGTCAGGCGGGGACGAGCCCAGCAAGCACTTCCCTTTGCTCGTTATTGGTTTTCGCTGGTCCGGGACCACCCTGGACGGCAGGTCATTATCAACAGCGTGCAGACGGACACTCCCTGTTTGTGGAGGTTACCTAAGCGAGACCGCCTGGTCGGCACGTGAATGTCTCTTATACAGGTGTAGATAGCAGAAGTTCTGCTTAGTGGGTGAACTGCCACATCGCCAGGACATGCCGGGGCAATGCCGGATTGTTAAAAGCGGCAATCCGCACCTGGGCCACCGGGTCGCTCAGCAGCATGACCAGGACCTCAGGAGGGGCAACCCGGCTCGCGGCGACCTGCTGGCGCACATCGGGCCGCCAGTCCCTGCTGAGGCTTACAAACAGGTCCGGCGGGCATTTAGGGTGGTGCAGGACGGAGGCGCGGACCCAGACGTCGCTGTCGCGGGCTACCAATTCTATGGCGCCGGGCGGGCTGGACGGGTTCATAGCCACTTTCTCCCGGACCAGCCTGGCTGGGTCGCTGGCCAGCCGTCCTAATACCCCCGGGGGGCAGGACGGGTTGGCGGCCACTGCGACCCTGACATGCAGGCCGAGCCGGCACAGCAGCGGACGGCGGTGCGGGGTGGGGCTTGCCCCGGGGGCGGACAGGTCGATGAACGGCTGTGTCGCCATGCGGCGACGCCTGTCCCGTGCCCGGTACTGGTTGCTGCCGGCAGCTCTGGTCATATCAACATTATGCCGTACCCGGGGTACCCGGCTGTTTGTGGACGAGCTGCCACATCGCCAGGGTGGCCGCCGGCAGGTTCGGGTTCCTCTCGGCGGCCCGGCTGATATCGGGGTCTTTGCTGCGCAGCAATACGTTCAGGGTTTGTGCCGGGCAGGAGGGGTTCCCGGCGACGGTTAGCCTTATGTCTCTGGACGGATCTTTAGCGAGCTGGGCCAGAGTGCCTGGGGGGCAGTCCGGTTTCCCGGCCACCCGGGCCCGGAGGCTGAGCTCGAGGGATCTGCCGAGGACGCCGAGCACTTCGGCTGGGCATTCTTTCCGCTGCAGCAGGCACAGGTGTACCTCAGGGTCGGCGGTCTGAGCGAGCTGGAGCAGTATTTCGGGCGGGGTGTAACCTTTGTGCGCTACGGCTAGCCGGACGGCACGGTCAGGGTCCTGGGCGAGCTGTTGCATGATTTCGAAAGATGGCTGCCGGGTGCTCTCCAGGACGGTGGCCCGTTTCTTGGGGTCGCTGTCCTGAGCGAGCTCGGCTAGCACCTGCTCGGGGAGGTTACGGTTGGTGACAGCGGCCCGGCGGACGTCTTGGTCCTTGTCGTGCGCTAACGTCCCCAGGATGTCGAGAGGGCACTGGGGGCGGCGGGCGGCGACGCTGCGGACCACGGCGCTGCGGGATCCGCTGAGGCTTACAAACAGGTCCGGCGGGCATTTAGGGTTGTGCAGGACGGAGGCGCGGACCCAGACGTCGCTGTCGCGGGCTATCAATTCTATGGCGCCGGGCGGGCTGGACGGGTTCATGGCTACTTTCTCCCGGACCAGCCTGGCTGGGTCGCTGGCCAGCTGGCCTAATATCCCCGGGGGGCAGGACGGGTTGGCGGCCACTGCGGCCCTGACATCATGCTCGATATCTCGAGCAAGGAGCTCGAGCACTGCCGGCGGGATCTTGGTGCCCTGCGCCGCTTGCTGGCGGTCCCGGACGGTCGGGTGGCCGGCCGTCTGCTTGTCGTGGGCCCAGTCCGGCGGGCCTATAGGGACTTGGCAGGTGCCGCCCCAGATCTGGCTGCACAGTATCTGCGGCTGTACGGTCTGCTCGGCGAGCTGCCGTTCCACTTCGGCCAGCTCATGGCGCAGCTGCTCAGCTCGCTGCTGCAGCTGAACTATCCGGCCGGGGTCGTCGGGCTGGCTGGCTAGAGCTAGCAGGCTGTTCAGCGGGCTGGGCAGTGCCGGCCGGGTGCGTTCCCGGTATTGGTTGCTGCCTGTCGCTGCGGCACGGGCCATACTGGCGGTATGCCGACTTTTTACCGTCCGGGACGGGACGGTAACCCGGCGAGACCTCTGCCTACCCGTGCCATGGCTTGGCCTATGGTTTCGCCTGGGGGGCCGGATGACCACAGCTGGCGTTCCCGGTCGAGCCGTTCGGCGCCAGCGGTGTCCTGGGGGTGGTCGCAGTTGTTGCAGCGGCGGGCGGAGTTGAACATTGCGCTATCGGTATGGTAGGAATGCAGGCCGAGCCGGCACAGCAGCGGACGGCGGTGCGGGGCGGGGCTTGCCCCGGGGGCGGACAGGTCGATGAACGGCTGCGTCGCCATACGGCGACGCCTGTCCCGTGCCCGGTACTGGTTGCTGCCGGCAGCTCTGGTCATATCAACATTATGCCGTACCCGGGGTACCCGGCTGTTTGTGGACGAGCTGCCACATAGCCAGGGTAGCCCGGGACAGGCCCGGGTTGCGGACGGCGTTACTGGCCGTTTCAGGATCTGAGTCGTCCAGCAGCCGGACCAGGATGCCCACTGGGGTGTGCAGGTTGCTGGCTGTAGCTCTCCGTACCATGGGTTCTTTGTCGCTGGCTAACTGTTCTAGGCTGTCTGGGGGACAGCTAGGGTTGTTGGCCGCGAGCATTCGCCCCGCCGGGTCGATCCCCTCAGCGTACTGCCGTACCAGGGGTGCTGGGCATGCCGGATTAGTCAGAGCGGCCTTATAGATACTCCATCCGTCGTCGGGCAACATCTGTGCTAGCAGCTCCGGAGGGCAGCTGGGGTTACCAGCCATGTTCGCCAGAATACCTACGGCTGTAAGGCCGTGCTTGCCGAGATCTCCGTATTCCTGCATGATCCGGCTGAAGACGTCCGGCGGGCTGTTAGGATTACTGGCGACCACGGCATGCCCGTGTACCTGTCCCCACTTTTTGCTGGTTAACTGCCGTAGCAGCTCTGGAGGGCAGTTGGGGTTGCTGGCCGCGGCGGCGCATACCGATTCGTTCTCGTCTTGGGCGAGCTGCTGCAGAGTTACCAGGGGGCACAGCGGATGGGCGGCTACGACACGGCGGGTTGCCAGATCGGGAGAGGAACCCAGCAGCCCGAGGGCCCGGGCGAGAACTTCGGTGTCGGTGGGCTCTGCCCGCTGCCCGGACTTATCTGTGACAGCTTGGTCTAGCAGCTGGGCTGCTGGTGCTCGCCGGAGCCCCCGGCGGGGTATCCCTTTAGCCCGGTATTGGTTGGACCCAGCTCCGTTTGTGGTCGTCACGGTCAGTGAGCTAGTTGCCATAAAGCCCGTATGGAATTTGGCAGGCCCGGGTTGTTAGCTGCTGTCTCCGCTAGGCCCAGGAGGTCGTCTTGCAGCAGTTTCTCTAATGCTCTCGCCGGGGCGTTCGGGTTCTTCGCTACGTCCCAGCGTATGCTTCCGTTACTGTCCGAAGCTAGCTGCACCAGTATTTCTGGCGGGGTGTTGGGGTTCCGGGCGACTGTCCGGCGTACGTCGGAATGGTCGTCTGTGGCTAGTTTGGCTAGCACTTCGGGCGGGCTGGTCCGTCTCGTTCCTACCGCCTGGCGGACTGCGGGCCATCGGTCTCTGGACAGTATTCCCAGCAATGTGGGGGAGGTTGCGTCGTTCCGGGCTACGCTCTCGCGGATCTGGTTGGACTGGTCGTCAGCTAGCAGACTTAAGCTGGCCGGCGGGGTGCGGGGGTTCTCGGCTACTCGCTGGCGTACCTCCTGTCTTTCATCTTGGGCCAGCCGGCCCAGCATCGCAGGTGTTACTGCCCGGTTTGCCGCTACCGCCTGCCGTACCACCCAGTCAGGATCTCCGATCAGCCGTCCCAGTAGTTCCGGCGTGGTACGAGGATCCTCGGCTACTCGCTGGCGTACCTCCCGTCTTTCATCTTGGGCCAGCCGGCCCAGCATCGCAGGTGTTACTGCCTGGTTTATCACTACCGCCTGCCGTACCACCCAGTCAGGATCTCCGATCAGCCGTCCCAGCGATTCCGGCGGGCTCGTTGGGTTCCCTGCCGTCCGTACCCGGACCAGGCTGTCCAGGTCCTGTGCTAACCGGCTCAGGACTGCGGGCGGGGTTCCGGCGTCCTCGGCTGCTTTTAATTTCATTTCCATAGTGGGATGAGCTGGGTGAACGAGCTGGTGCCGCTGGTTATGTGACCAGTACGGAGGTCCGACTGGCACCTGGCAGTCCCCGCCCCACACCTGGCTGCAGGGCACCTGGCTGATCGAGCTGGCTGCTTGGTTTAGCAGCGCTGCGCCAGCCGACCGGAGCTTGCGGGGCACACCTCTGGTCCGGTACTGGTTGGACCCGGCGCCGGCTGCAGCCATAAACCGGTTATGCCAATATTAGGCGGTAACCGGCGCTGCTCGGGATGCGGTTTGCTGAGACTGTCCTCCGCTGGTACGGAGCTTGTACCACCGTTACGGAACAGGGATGGGCATAGGGCACACATGCGGGGATTGTACATCATGGCGCATACGGCAGATCTGGAGCTAGCGGGACTATTTCCCGTGTGTGTACGGGCCTAGCTGGCTGGCTGCCATTGGGTATCCCAAGCGTGCGAGGTAATGTTTCTTCACCGGTTTATTTCGGGGAGGGCTGGTAAGCCCGGTGAGTGAGCTCTGCCCCTGGATTATATTGCCAGCCGCAACAAACATAGACAGTGCCTTGACAGCTCATCGGCCGGCGGCAGAACGGGCAGATCAAGGCGGCGGGCCGGGGATCAGCGAACTGCTGCAGAGCTAGGGCGTACCGGGATAGGCTGGGGTTTTCCTGGGCGGCTCGGCGCACTTCGGGGGCTGGGTGTTGCAGCAGCCGGACCAGGGTTTCGGGCGGGGTGTTGTGGTGCCCGGCGACCAGTGCGGCTACTTGGCAGCGCATCACGGTACCAGCGTGGTCCTGATGCTCATCTAAGGCGTCCAGCAGCAAGGCGGCGGGGCAGTTCGGGTTCCCAAGGACCGCGAGCAGTAACGACCAGTCGCGGGATTCGGTGAGGGCGGCCAGCAGTGCGGGGCTGGCCGCTGGGTCTCGGGCGAGTACCATCCGGGTCTCGACCTGCAATGCGTTAAGCGGGGTGCCTAGCAGGTCGTTCCCGGCTGCGACCGTGGTCCCGGTCATTGGCGCTCCCGGCAGGCAGGGACCCAACGGCTGCTCAGCGTCAGTTTGCTGTTGACGCAGATCGGTTAGCTGATCCAACAGATGAACAGGCGAGACCGAGACGGCTGCCAGCCGGGCACGGTACTGGTTGCTACCAGCAGCCCGACCGGTCTCTGCCATAGCCGCTGTATGCCAACCCGTGCCATACACGCTGTGCCTTGGCGCACCATATCAGCCGCAACCCGTTCTATCGGCAGTGACAGGTGCAGGATATGGCAGGTTCTGCCTACCAGTCTCTTCCGGGGCCAGGAGGTTACTACTGGTTAGGTTCGGCGACGGCTGCGGCCCCGCTATCTTCTCTCCTCCTTCCCTGCGTCTCTGCTCGGCCAGGCTGTCCGCAACCCAGCCGGCGAACAACCTGCGGGTGGCTGCCTCCACTTGTTGCTCTCGTATTCGGGCCCCGATCAGAGAGTCCCCGGTCGACATGCCTGTGTCTCTTCCTTGGCGGCTGGCCATCTGCGGTTTCCTCCTAGCCCCTGTCCTTTGTCACAGGATGTCGGGTCTCGCCGGGATTTAGGACTGGTATACGTTGAGGATTAGCCGTGTGTGACTTCTTTGTCTGTCTTCCTGGCTATCTGTTGCAGGTACCTGTCCCACTTGAGG
>Ga0326727_10012604_pt1 | contig 19172 bp, 11 predicted proteins | sample MB2enrmetagenome_FD_207643 | JGI IMG/M metagenome (GOLD analysis project Ga0326727, IMG submission 207643) | Lab enriched peat soil microbial communities from McLean, Ithaca, NY, United States - MB29MY | ecosystem: Environmental > Terrestrial > Soil > Wetlands > Peat | place: USA: New York...
GCAGTGCCTTCATGGGGCAGCAGCGCAACGGGGCCACGGTGTGGTCCGGTGACGTCTACAGCAGCTGGTGGGCGCTGCGCCGCCAGGTGCCCGCGGGCCTCAACTTCGCGCTCTCCGGCTACCCTTATTGGACTACCGACATTGGCGGTTACCATCCGCTGAACTACGCGCAGACTCTTCCGCCGGGCTATCAGGAGCTTTACGCTCGCTGGTTCGAGTACGGCGCCTTTTGCCCCGTCTTCCGCACCCACGGCCATCGTGACGCCAACGAGCTATGGACCTACGACAAGGTCTTTCCCGCGCTGCTCGCCGTCGACCGCTTGCGCTACCGGCTGCTTCCCTACGTCTATTCGCTGGCGTGGAAGGTTACGAGCGAGGACTACACGATCCAGCGCCCGCTGGTGATGGATTTCCGCCAGGATCCGGCCACCCGGGAGATCGGCGACCAGTTTATGTTCGGGCCGGCGCTGCTGGTGAGCCCGGTGCTGACCGAGGGCGCCACCCAACGCACGCTTTACCTACCGGCCGGCACGCGCTGGTACGACTTTTGGACCGGAATGCACGACGAAGGCGGGGCAACGGTTTACGTCGACGCGCCGATCGATCGCATCCCCCTCGCCGTGCGCGCGGGCTCTATCCTGCCCCTCGGTCCGGCGATCGAATACGCCGGCCAGGCCACGGATCCCATCGAGGTGCGCGTTTATCCCGGAGCCAATGCCGACTTCACGCTCTACGAAGACGGGGGCGACGGCTACGCCTACGAGCGCGGCGCGCACGCGACGATTTCGATCCATTGGAATGACGCAACGCGCACGCTTACGCTGGGCGCGCGCCAGGGCAGTTATCCCGGCATGGCGGCCGGGCATACCTTCAACGTGGTGATGGTTGCTGCCGGGCACGGCGTGGGTGGGGATGCGACGGCCTCGCCGGACAAAATCATCCAGTACACCGGCACAAGCGTGGAGGCGCGGTTCTAATCAAGCAGCGAGTCGGCGAAACGAGAGCTATTGCACGCCCTTCTTCAGGATTTCCTCGGCGAGGTAGTTGCGCACGCGTGCGCCGTCCTGGAGCGTCTCAAAATACGCGGTCTGCAGCAGCTGCTTCTGGCTATCGTGCAGCGACTGGTGAATGGTCTGCTGGACGCGGGGATCGTTCAGCTCGCGCTGGCCTGCCGGCTCGCGCTGAAGCAGCCGGTAGATCACGAAAGCCGCAACCTTGTGTGCCGCGTCGTATTCGGGGATCACATCGGTGAACTGGCCCGGCTTGAGCTTGCTGATGGCGTCGAAGACCGCGGGATCGGCCTTGAGCTGCGACTCGCGCGCAAAACCCAAGTCGCCGCCATTCGACGCGGTGTTGGGATCTTCCGAGACGCTGGCTGCGACGGTCGCAAAATCCACGCCGCTCACAAGCTGCGCGTGCGCGGCATCGATGCGCTGTTTGGCTGCGGCTTCGCCGCCCGGCTTGCCCGGCATATTGCCGTTGGCTGGCACGGGCATGGTGGTCACAACGATCTGCGCCAGGTGATATGTCGGCTCAACGAGGTCAAAGTCGGCTTTGTGCGCCGCGTAAAACGCCGCAATCTGCGCATCGGTGATATTGATCTTCGACTCGATCTCTTTATTGATAAGCTTGGTTGCTGTCAAATCCCGCCGGATGTCGCGCTTCAGGTCGTCGAGCGACATGTTGCGCTGCTTGAGCAGGTTGTAGAACTGATCCTCTGTGTAGTTAGCCTTGATCTCGGTCAGCCTGGCGTTCACGTCTTCATCGCTGGCGGTCAGGTTGAGCTTGGCGGCCTGCTGCTGCAGGATCTCGGCCTGGATCATCTTCTGCAGAACATTGAGGCGCAGGATGTCCGCCTCCTGGTCCGACGGCTTCTGGGGGTTGTCTCCCACCTGGATCTGGTAGTTCCGCTCCAGTTCCGCGCGGGCAATCTCCTTGCCGTTCACCGTGGCCACTACGTCGGCGGAAGGCGAGCGATGGCATCCGGCAACGGCGGAAAAAAGGACGCCGCTGAACAGCAGTACTGTAACAACATGAGAACGCGCAGGAAAAGCGAATGAGACTTGCAAGCTGATCTCTCCTAGGGGGCTCCCGAAAAACCCCGGCAATCAAGGATAAATCCCTTCACCGACCCGGCGGTAGCCCTATTTGTGTTACTGGCCTCTACCCTGGCCCGTCACAGCCGGCGCGGGCGGCGGTTCCTCGCCCACAGAACGCAAAGCGCGGTCGATGACCATCCAGAGTTGGTCGACGGGGACGGCGCCGCCATTGACCTTTTCGCCGTTCACGTAGACCGCGGGCGTTCCATCAATCCCCAATGCGTCGGCCAGCTTCACTGAGATTTTGATCTGCGTCTCGTCCTGCTTGGCGATGCAGGCATCGAGCGCGGTCTGGTCCAGTTTGCTCACCGTGGCTTCCTGCCGTGCTATGCGGTCCAGCGCGGCAAAGCTCTTGTTCAGGTCGCGCTCGTCGCCGGTCACTTCGTCGCCGTGGGCGTGCAGGTAGTCCACGTACGCCCAGTACACGGTGCCGCTCTGCGCGGCCAGGCAATTGGCGTCCACAGCAGCGTGCATGGCCCAGGGATGCAGGTCCGTGAGCGGGTCGTCTTTATAGACGTACCGCACCAGGTTTTTGTAATGATCCATGGTCGCCGGAAACAGCTCCTGGTGCATGCGCGCGCAATACGGGCATTCCAGATCGTCGAAATTGACCACCGTCACCTTGGCGGCCGGATTGCCGCGGATGGGACGTCCCGCAATGGGAATGGCATCCGCGGGATCCTTCGTCAGGTCCAGTGAATCCATGTGGAGGAGCTTGGTGCTGTCGTCCGAAATCAGAAAGTCGAACTCCTGCGCCTTGCCGTTATGCGTGATGGTGATGGGCAGCGTCTCGTAACCCGTAAACTGGCTGGGTTTGCGAGCGCCGATGTTCAGCGTAACGTCCGCCGGCAGGTCGAATTGCGAGCGAACCAAAACCTCGATGCGGCGATTGAGCGCGGGGTCGGGCGCAGAGGGCGGTGCGACCTGTGCTTTGCAGCCAGCGGTCAAGCCAAGAAGGAGCAGTCCGGCCAAAAAACGAGCATGTACCAAGGTGATTTCCTCTCAGGAAAGGATACCCCAGTGCAGGGAGTAGGGAGTAGCCAATAGGGAGTAGAAAAAACCTACCGCTGCTGGCCGCTTTCGATTCTCGACTGGCTACTCCCTACTCTCTGTTGTTAATACGCCGGCGGCAGCATGGGATCGCGGAAGACGGAGTTGGCGCGGCGGATGTCGCCCACGGCTCCGAAGTTGGCCAGAGTGAAGCTGTAAAGCCACTGGGTCTCATCGCGGCTGGTCGAACCCACAGTGCCCAGCTCGAAGCGCCGGTACCCGAGGGTCAGGCCGCAGCAGTTCCAGTTGTACACCGCCTGCACGCCTCCATACTGAACCTGGTGCTGCACAAAGTCGTAGCCGCCGTTCACGGCCAGGTTGAGCCCGTTGCCGCTGGGCTTGCCAATTTCCAGGAAGGGCTGCACCTGCTGGCTCTTGAGTGTAGAGAAAGTGGCGGGAGTGGAGGGCGTGGTGCCGTTCGTCACCTGGTCGTCCACGGCGTTCAGCAGCGCGTGCCCGATGCCCAGGGTGGTGCGGCCAAAGCTGTAGCCCGCGAACACATTGTCCGCGGCCAGTTGCCCAAGGATGGTGTCGTAGGCCAGGTCCCACTGGATGCGCAGGTTGTCGATGGCCTCAAAGCGGATGCGCGAAGTGATGGGCGCAATGTTGCGCGCCGAGGTCAGGAAGGTGGGCGCCATCAGGTCCAGCGTGGCATCGTAAACATTGCGCCGGCCGGGAATGAGCGCTCCGCCAAAGTTCGGATCGATAAAGTACTCCTGCGCAATTTCCCAGGTCGCCCACTCGCGCGGCGCGCTCGGACAGGCGCCTGTGTTTCCGGTACCGTTCGCGGCATCGGCGCCGTCGCCGGCATCCGTGTCGCCCACTTCCTCGCGATTCGCTCCGCACGGTTTTTCGTCGGTCTTTCGCACATAGAACCGTTGCGTGAGCGAGAAGCCGGCCTCATTCACATTGCTGGCAATGTCCGTGGTATCGAACAGGAGCACGTCCTGGGCCTTGACGCCGATTCCGCCCACATAGCGGTAATTCAGTTCCGGCTCGATCACGTGACGCAGCTCCCGGTGACCGAAGGGAAGCTCGTAATCCCGTTCCAGCACCGGCGGACGGATGTCGATGGAGGCTTCCAGGTCGGTGCGGTTGAGCGCGCTATGGCTGATCGTGGGCGTGGTGAACGGGCCAGTGAGCCTGGGCGTCTGGCTGATGGTGTACACGGTATCGCGCAGCGCAACTTCAGGCAGGAAACTCCATCCCGCCCCGACAATCGGCATGGAAAGATGCGGATAGAAGTCGAACCGTCCCACGTTGCGCGAGTGGAAGAAGGGTTCGGAGCGGTTCAGATAGCCCAGCGACGATCCCAGTCCCCAATAGATCAGCCCACTGCCCAGCGGCCGGTCCAGCACATCGTAGCGTACGAGCGGCAAGCGCAGAATCCTTACTTCGTTGCCATTGTTGGTGCTGGCGAAGGATTCAAATCGGTCAAGCCATACTGAGGGCATCATACCGCGGTGGTTATGGGTGAACACAACGTCGCTCGCCACCTGGGAGCTGATGGCCTGCGCGTAATTGTCGTCGAAGACCAGCCGGTACACGTAGCTCGAGAGGTACTCCATGGTGCCGGCAAGGCGGGTTTGCGGCGTAAAGTCCTTGCGCCCCAGCACGTTCACATCGACTCCGCCCTGGTTCACCCGCTCGTAGCCTGTAGGATGAGTCGTCGATACGATCACTGGCTCTTCGACGCCCCGGTCGAGCAGCGCGTTCCAGCGCGCGATCAGGTGATCGAGTCCCGGACCCTTGTAGCGGAAATCGCCATTGGGCGCCCAACCGCGCTTGCTGAAGTACTCCGCGCCCACCACCATATCCATGCTGCGGTTGATGGCCCAGTACACCTGCTCGCCGAGCGTGTAGCCGCGAATCGACGACCCGTTGCTGATGACCGGCGTCAGCAGTCCGCTGACCCGGCTGGTTGCGTTGGCCGGATGGTGCAGATAGGGAAGGTAGAAGATCGGCAGGCCGAGAAACTCGAAAAACGCGTTCGAGGTCGAAGCCTTCTCGTCGGTCAGATTGATGGAGTGCGCGATAATCCGCCAGTCGGGGTGGGGCAGCCGGCAATTGGTGATGGAGCCGTCTACGACGCGGTAGCGGCCCTCGCCGGTCTGCAGCAGTACCCGGCCCGAAAACAGCAGCGGGGTCGGCGTCGAATAGACCACTGTGCGCCCCATGGCATGCACGCCCTGCGACCCGTTCACGTTGTAAAAGCGCGCGGTATGCATGTTCAGCCGCATGTCGCCGTGCGAGGCGTTGATGAACACGTCGTTGGGCCCGCCGGTGACCTGCAGATGGCCGTCGGCTTCCAGCTCCGTTGTCGCCCGGTTGTAGGTCGCGGTATCGGCGCGAATCACGTAATCGCGATAGTGAACCACCACGTCGCCGGTGAGGGTGAGCGTATCGCCGGCCCACTCCTGGTGTTTCGCCTCCCATTCCACGGGAGCTCCCGTCTCAGGCGCCGGTTCCGGCACGGCCTGTGGCAGCAGTTCCTGGCCGGGGTCGTTGGGCAGGTCAGCCGCAGCGGGCAGGCCGGAGGGCGAGCCGGGACCTAGGGCGCCGCCCGTTTCACGTTGCGCCGCAGGTGCCGCATTGGTCAACACTTGTGGGGCCTGTGCGCCCAGATACAGGTGGCAGGCAGCCAGCAGCGTGATACATACTAAGTTACGAGGACGCATCCCTGACTCAGACCGGTGTAAGGCTCAGCATAGCAAAGCCGGCCGCATACGATGGGACGCAGACCTCGCTGCTCTGGTAACTGCACAAGCCGGGTCGACCGCACGGTCACGAGCCCACTCCCATGGGCGCGCCCGCGCTTGTCCGCGATCCTCTTTCCTTGATGGTTGAGCAACGTCTGCGTTGGCCCGGTTCCGGGCTGCGGCGCAGGCCACATCATGCGCGCGAGCCGGAAACACGGTTCGCCGCAGAAGAAGGGATCAAGGAGCGTTGAGCACATCACTTCAAACTGCTGCCCTCTTTCCCGAGTGGAAGCAGGAAGTCAATCGCCGCGTAGCTGCCCACTTGAGCCACAAGACCACTTCGGCAGGCGAAACCGCCGCGCCCGCTGAAAACCGGACCGCGCGCGCCAGCCGGGCTGCCCAGGCCGCCGCGCGGGTAGCCGCGCGTTACGCCAATGCCCCCAGCTACAACGAGATGCTCACCCGCGAGGCGCGCGCCGCGGTGCATGCCGCTGAGGCCGCCTCCAAAGCCGCTCAGCAGGCGCAGGCCGCCTTCCAGTACGTTCTCGATGGCCTTGAGGCTGCTTCCCCGGATGAGCCCGCCTGGGAGCTCGAAGCCATCTCCGAGCGCCACGCCGCGCCGGCCATGGTTCCGTCGCCGCATAAGCCCCAGGAACGGCCCCACATCCAGCGGGAAACGGCGATGGCGCCCGCGTGGGAACTGGAAACCGACGCGCAACTGGATGAGGCCGCACCCTATGACGCCCTGCCGCGCTACGATCGCCCGGCCATTACCGAGGCACACGGCGGCGAGCCGGGCGAATCGGTTCAGCCCGACGAATTGGTTCAGCCCATTTACGCCAACCTGATCCAGTTCCCACGGGAGATGATCGCGACCCGCAGGGTGCGTCCGCGGCGCGCGGAAGGCCCCCTGGCTGATGCTGAGTCCGCGCCACAGTTGAGTATCTTTGAGGTCGACCCGGCAGCCATCTCCATCGAGCCCGCGCCGGCCACCACGGAGCCGCCAGTGCCGCCCGCATGGATGCGTCCCGAATGGTCGGCCATGACCCTGGAGGCTTTGCCTCCTTCCATGACTCTGGAGGCGCAGCCTGCAACCTTGGACCTGGAAGCGCAGCTGCGGAACCAGATCCTGGAGGAGCCCGCGCCCCAGCCTGCGCAAGCGCACGAGATCGAGCCGGCGCCGATGAGCCGGCGCCTGCTGGCCATTGTGGTCGATTGCACGTTGATCGCTGCCGCGCTGGTGGGGGCTGCCACGCTGGCTGCGCCCAACCTCAACGAACTGCCGGGTGTGCGCGCGTTGGAGTATGGCGCCGCGGTCGCGCTGCTGGCCATTGGCGTCGCCTATCACGTGTGCTTCATGACCCTGGCGCGGGCCACGCCCGGCATGCGGTACGCCGGCATCGAGCTCAGCACGTTCGCGGGTTACACCACTAGCCTCGGGCAACGCTGCGGACGCCTGCTGGCGCTGCTCCTGTCGGTCTTGCCGCTCGGCCTGGGCCTAGTGTGGGCGCTTTTCGACGACGGCCGCCTCACCTGGCACGATCGCCTGTCGAAGACGTACCTGCGGAAGCGGTGAGGGGCCGGAAAAGGGAACACATAGTGATCTTCGGGGCTTAAGACATCCATCGCTTCTTAGGCCCCTGCTCGTCGCATCCCTATTTACTGTCTTACCGCCCGCAGGGCGCTCACGCCCGCGCCGATCAGCGCGGTTTCGTCGTCCGGGGGCAGGATTTCCAGCGAAAAGCTCTGCAGCGGGCTCATGCGGACCATGGTTTCCAGGTGGCTGCGCAAGAGCGGCAGCTCCAGAAATCCCACATTCTTTCCGGTGAAGTAAAAACGCCCCGGCCCTGCGAGGTGAATGAACGAAGCGGTGGCGGCGGCCAGTGCGCGGTGCCACAGGTCCACAAACTTGCGGCAGCGCATGTCGCCATTGCGGGCGTTGGCAAAGACCTCTTCGGGCTCCAGGTCGAGGAAGCGCATGCGCATGGCGCGATAGCCCATGATGCCCTCGAGATGCCCGATGCCGCCGCAGCCGCAATAGCGCTCTTTGGGGTCGAGCGTGACCGTGATGTGTCCGCCCTCCCACACGCCCTCGGCGTGCGGCCAGCGCCCATACCCAATGCCGTTTCCGATGGTCCACACGCGGGTGAGCTTGTCGAGGCGGCCGCGTGTGGCAGCCACGCCCGCGGCGATGGCGTCTGCGTCATTGGCGATGTGCACCGGGGCCGCGACGCCGCGCTCCGCGAGCGCCAAGCTCAACTGTTCCGCCAGCCGTACGCCCTTCATCTGCGGCAGATTGGGCGATTCCTCGACGACGCCCGAGCGCACGAACCCAGGAACGGCTACGCCGATCGCATCGACTGGTCCTGACTTGCCGCTTGCCAGGCTTTCGATGAGCCCGGCCAGGAAGCCGACCAGTTCGCGATCGGGAGTCGCCGCCAGTGCGTCCATTGAGTCAGGTTCGTCGCGAGACAGCAGCATCTTGCCGGCCAGCCGCTGGTCTTCGAGCCTTGCGGCTGCGATGTGGTCTGTGATGACGACGCCGATCGCCGTTGTCATAACACCCTCCTGGGGGAAGAGTGAAGAACCGTGAACCGTGTACCGTGAACAGCCCGGCCTACTCCGTCTGATAGCGGTGCAACCGCCCCAATCCATTGAACGCGGCAACTTTGTAACATTCCGCCAGCGTGGGGTAGTTGAAGACCGTGTCGATGAAATAATCCACCGTGCCACCGAGGGTCATGACCGCCTGGCCGATGTGCACCAGCTCGCTGGCTTCTTCACCGATGATGTGCACGCCCAGCACCTTGCGCGTGTCGCGATGGAAGATCAGCTTGAGCCGCCCCGTGGTGTCGCCGCGAATTTGCCCGCGCGCTACCTCGCGGTAGTAGGCCATGCCCACTTCGTAGGGAACGTCCTCGCCGGTTAACTGCTCCTCGGTTTTGCCGATGAAACTGATCTCCGGGATCGTGTAAATGCCGTACGGGTAAAAGCTGGGATTGGAAGACGCGGCGTGGTCGTTGAAGGCGTGGGATGCGGCGATGCGTCCCTGCTCCATGGACACCGAGGCCAGCGAAGGAAAGCCCACCACGTCGCCCGCAGCATAAATGTGCTCCACCTTGGTTTGGTAGTGCTCGTTGACGGCAATGCGGCCGCGTTTGTCGGCTTCGAGGCCGGCGGCAGCCAGGTTCAGATCGTCCACATTGCCCTGCCTGCCGACTGCATACAGCAGCGCGTCGCCGGAAACCTTCTTTTTGCTCTCCAGGTTGGCCACGACCGTGCCGGGAGTTGGTTCCTCTACACTTTCCACCTCCTCGCCCAGGCGCATCGTCACGCGCATGTCGCGCAGGTGGTAGCTGAGCGCCTCGATAATCTCCTGATCGGCAAACTCCAGCAGCCGGCTGCGCTTTTCGATCAGTGTGACGCGCACGCCCAGCACGGCGAACATGCAGACGTATTCCACGCCCACCACGCCGCCGCCCACCACAATCAACGACTTGGGCAGGCACTCCAGGCCAAGAATCTGGTCGCTGTTGACGATGGTCTTGCCGTTGACCGGCACTTTGTCTGACACGGCCGGTTTGGTGCCCACGGCAATGATGATGCGGTCGGCCTCCAGCGTGGAATCGGTCTGTACGCCTTCCACCCGCACCTGGTGGGGGTCGATAAACCGGGCAATTCCGTGCACCACGTCGATGCCGTTGCGCGAAAGTTGCGCTTCGGTTACATCCACTTCGGTCTTAATGACGGCCTGCACCCGGAAGGCCAGGTCGGCCATGGTGATCTTTTCCTTCACCCGGTAGTTCACGCCGTATACCGAGCGGTAGTTGTAGCCGGAGAGATGCAGCACCGCCTCGCGCATGGTTTTGGAGGGGATGGTGCCGGTGTTGATGCACACGCCGCCCACCACCTGCCGCGCCTCCACCACGGCCACGCGTTTGCCCATCTTGGCAGCGGCCACGGCGGCCCTTTGGCCCGCCGGCCCGGAACCGATAACCACCAGGTCGTACTTAACCGCGCTCATGCCTGTTTCTCTCCTGGATTGAAGCAGACCCTGGGATGGCGGGTGCCTCGCCATGCCGGTCGCAACTCCAGAATAACTGTACACGCGGTCTGCGAAGGGGAATGCGTAAAGGAAATGAAAAGAGAAGCGATCGTTCCCGCAAGGCGGAGGTCATTTTGGGCGCAGGCGGGTCTCGGCCTTCAAGATGCAGGCGGGCAGCCCCGGCAAGAAGTTTGGGGCTTACTTGCCAGGGCCGCAGATCCGGGCACCCGCCTGACTCAAAACCGCGTGCGGCCTGCCGCGGCTACGCGTGCGCGGCGCGCACACTTTGCGGCACCGGGGCTCGCGCTCCTCCCGAGAACTTTCCGCCGCTCTGAGTCTCCCCCTCCAGCTGAAACTGCCGGATCATTGCGTCCAGTTCGGCAGCCAGTGACGACAGGTTCTTCAGGGCTTCCACAGCCTCTTCGGCCGAATGGGTGTTTTCCAGCGCCAACTGGGAAATCTGTCCCGCGGACTCCGAAATCTCTCCAGCCGCCGAGGTCTGTTCCGTGGCCGCCGTGGCAATCAGGTGAACCTGCTGCTCCACCTGTCTTGAGGTCGCAATCGTCGCTTCCAGGCTTTGCCGGGCCTTCGAGGTTTCGTCCATTCCGCTTTCCACGGCGGTGCGGCTGTCGGCCATCACCTGCAGGGTGTCCCGCGTCTCTTCCTGGATGCTGCGGATGGTTCCCGCAATCTCCTCGGTGGCGCTCTTGGTGCGCTCGGCCAGCCGCCGCACTTCGCCTGCCACCACCGCAAAGCCGCGTCCGTGCTCCCCGGCGCGCGCCGCCTCGATGGCCGCATTCAGGGCCAGCAGATTGGTCTGCTCGCTGATCTCCTGAATCACGTTCACCACCTTGCCAATCTCCTCGGAGCGGTGGGCCAGCGATGTCATCTTGTCGGAAACCGTCCTGGTAGCGGCTGCGATCTTCTCCATGGTGGCCGCCGCTGCCTGCATCACCGCACCGCCCCGTTCCGCCGTCTCCGCCGATTCGCGGCTCGAGTCTGCCGCATTCTCCGCGTTATGGCTGATCTCGCTGATGGTCGCCGTCATCTCCTGGGCCGCCGCCGCAATCTGGTTGATCTTGCCCGACTCCGTACGCGCATTGCCCGCGCTCTGCACCGATCGGGCGCTGATCTCCGTGGTCGCCGTCGAAAGCATCTCCGCTCCCCGAGCCACCGACTGCACCACCGAGCGGATGACCGCGACCGAATCGTTCAGCGCCGAACCCAGTTCACCAATTTCATCGCTTCCGGTCACTTTCACTTGCGCCGTCAGGTCCTTTTGCGCCAGCCGTTGCGCCACCGCCTTCACTCGTCCAATGCGGGGCGCCGTGACGCGCGTCAGGGCGATGCCCGTCAGCGCGCATAGCACCATGATCAACAGCGTGACGCCGACGTTCACCCACGTGGCGTGGTCGCTGGCTGCGGTCGCGCTCTGCGATTCCTCCATCCCAGTCTTCTGGTGCAGCCGCACGCCGCTTTCCGTCGCGTTCACGGCGTCATTCATCCAGCCCATCATGGCGTCGGAGGAAAGCAGGTCCAGCGCATCGCCGGTCTTGCCCGCAGCCAGCAGCGCGATGGCCCGGTCGCTGGCGTCCTGATATTGCTTGATGGAGGCCACAAATGTCTGGTAGTAGCTTCGCTCGGCGGGCGAAACCAGCGATTCCTCCTCCTTCAGCGCTTCCCGGTAGTCGGCAATCGCCTTCTGCCGCCGCGCGGTGTGGTCCGCGGTGCACGCCGGCGTCTGGCACAGCATCAGCTCCAGATCCTCCCGCCGCTCCACGCTCACGCCATTGCGGATATCGCCAATGTGGATCAGCGAGGGGAGATGGTTGCCGCTGACCTCCGCGCTTTTCCTGGCGATGCCGCGGAAGGTGAAAAACGTGTAGATTCCCAGGACGAGGCACAAAACGCACACCAGGCCAAATGCATAGCTGAATTTGCGAGAGAGGGGCAGGTTTCTGGCCCAGGACATGGCGCATCCTTTCCAAGTGAACTCATCCGTTCTATCGGCGGAAAGCGCCCCGTCTTGAATGCTCAACCGCTGCCCATGTGCGAATCTCCCCGCCTCCACCTTCCGCCGCCCCAAGGCCCCGGCTTTGCAGGATTTGTGCGTCGGCCGGCCCGGCGCGCACTTGCCCGGCCTCGATGAAGTCGATATGCTTACGGCCGATCCCGGTTTCAGGTTGGGAAACCTCCCGAATGAGGCTGCCAATGCCCATGCTTCGCCCCGCCAACACTGGCAAGATTGCTGCCACGGCTTTAGCCCTTGCTTTCTGCGCCGCGGCGTCCTCGCTGCCCGCACAAACCGCTCCCGCGCCCGGGAACCCTCAGGGTGCGCCACCGCGCCCCGCGCCCACGCCGGAGCAGCTCGCCATCCAGGCGGCTTCGGAAAAAGATCACCAGCGCATGATGGACCTGCTTGGCATTCACGAACTCCGCCCCGGCGCCAGCGCCAGCGGCAACGGCCCCAATCCCGTGAACTACGACGAATCCAAAGCCAACATCCACCCCAACCTTCCCGATCCGCTCGTTTTGAACAACGGCAAGCGCGTCACTTCCGCCAAAATGTGGTGGAAAGAGCGCCGGCCCCAGATCGTCGAGCTCTTCGACCGCGAAATTCTCGGCCGCGTTCCCGCACATCTGCCCGCAGTGACGTGGAGGGTCGTCAGCACTACGCAGGAAAAGAACGGCGACATTCCGGTGGTCACCAAAACGCTCGTCGGCCACGTGGACAACGCAAGCGATCCCGCGATCGCCGTGGACATCGATGTGACCCTTACCACGCCGGCCAATGCCAAGGGCCCGGTTCCGGTGATGATGGAGCTCACTTTCAGCCGCCAGTTCCTGGCCTCCATCGCGCGCATGATCCCGGAGATGGCTCCCGGCGCGCAGGCCAACCAGGGACCGACGTGGCAGCAGCAGGTTCTCAAGCGCGGCTGGGGCTACGCGGAGTATGTTCCTACCAGCGTTCAGCCGGACAACGGCGCGGGACTCACACAAGGCATCATCGGGCTCGTCAACAAGGGCCAGCCGCGCTCGCCGGACGATTGGGGTGCGCTACGTGCCTGGGCGTGGGGCGCCAGCCGTGCTCTCGATTATTTTGAAACCGACTCGGCTGTCGACGCGCGCCAGGTGGGCATTACCGGCCACTCGCGTTATGGCAAGGCCGCTCTCGTTGCCATGGCCTACGATCCGCGTTTTGCCATCGCCTACATCAGTTCCTCGGGCGAGGCCGGCGCCAAGCTTTATCGGCACCACTTCGGCGAAGAGATCGGCAACATTGCCGGCGCTTCCGAGTACCATTGGATGGCCGGCAACTTCCTCAAGTACGACGGCCCGCTCACGGTTGCCGATCTTCCTATCGACGCGCATGAATTGATCGCGCTCTGCGCGTCACGCCCGGTGTTCATCGGCGGCGGCGCGACAAAAGGCGACGGCTGGGCCGACGCCGAAGGCTCATTCCTTGCCGCCGTTGCCGCCGGTCCGGTGTATACGTTGCTGGGCAAAAAAGATCTGGGAACCACGGAGTTCCCGGCCATCGAAACCGCGCTCATCTCAGGAGATTTGGGTTTCCGCCAGCACACCGGCGGGCACACGCCTGCGCCCAACTGGCCCACCTTCCTGGATTTCGCCAGCCGTTATCTTCATGCGTCGGCGGCGAAGGCGCCATAAGCGGCGGAACTAGGGTACAGAGGTCCAGCACTGCTATAGCCGCTTCGACATCACAATGCAATGGCATTCCGCTCCCGGCCGCAGCGGCTGCGAGGTCTTGAGCGCTTCGGTCCCGGTCTCCGCGTAGCCCAGGCGCCGATAGAGTGGCGGCAGTTCCGGCCGTAAACTCAGCACGGTGATATCCACGGCTTCACATCCCTGACGGCGAAAACGATTCTCCGCCGCTTCCGCCATGCGACGCCCCAGGCCTTCGCCCTGCCGCGCGGGATCCACGGCCAGCATGCCCAGGTAACCGCGCTTGCCGCGCCGCTCCACGTACACCGAGGCCAGCAGACGCCCTTCGCCATCCTCGGCCATTAAGATGCAGCCCTTGGCCATCATGGCCGCGAGCCGCCGGTGGTCGGTGCGCGTGCCTTCGAGGAATGTCTCCACAGAAAATGCGGCGTTGATGAGCTGGATCAGGCGCGGCCTGTCGATGGCCGCGGCCACGCGAAAGCGAATCTCGCTCCCAGCAGCGTCTCTCTGATGCGCCGTCATGCTGCATCCATTATTGCGGATGCGTCTGCGCCCACGTCTTGTACTGGTTCAGCACGGCAATGCCCTCCGTGTTGTACCACGAATATCCGTTGCGCCGCTCCAGGCTCAGTTCGTTCACGTCGTCGTGAATGGTCTTGTCGCGGTCGCCGAAGATGGGCTTGTCGGTGCCGATCTGGTAGTAGCGCGCCCAGATGGGTCCGGCGCCCGCGACGGCCACCAGCTTGCGCCCGCCTTGACTTGATCGGTCGGCCATGAAGTTCCCGCTGCCGAAGCGGAACCCCAAGATCTCCACTTTCACAAACCATGCGCACGCGGCGTGCACCGCCGCAACCTCCGCCGGAGTGGGATTGGGAAGGCTCATGAAGAACTCGACCACCGGGAAGCTCTCGTCGCTGGTCAGCGAGGGCATCTCGTAGTTGCGCGCCGAGGTCGGCTCCAGGGTCAGCGCATCGTACTGCTGCGCCCACGCCGTCTTCACGCCGTTCTCCGTAATCTGCAATTTCAGCAGGCAGTCAATGCCGCGTTGCGCGGCCGGTCCTGCGCGTTTCACCATGGCGGCCGGCAGGAATTTGTAATCGGGCGCGCCTTCGGCCACGTCGTGCAGAATCTCCACGGCGTGCGTCATGGCGTCGTCGTTGATGGTGATGGCGTCGTGATAGGCGCCCTCGAGCGGCCACACCTGCGGCCAGCCGCCATTGGGATACTCGGAATCGAGCAGGTACTCCACGCCGCGCCGGACGGAGGCGCAAATCGGCGCCGCGTCGGCATCGCGATGCGACGCCAGCAGCGCCGTGGCCACACGCGCCAGGAAGCGGATCTGCATCCACGTTGAATCGTTGTCGAGGGTCGCGATGTAGTGCCAACTGGGATCCACCGGCTTGTCGAAATCGGCAAGGTCGGGGAAGCGATTCTCGTTGTCTGCGTCGTAGAGGTCGCCCGGCGTACGCGGCTTCGTCACCATGTCGATGTTCTTGCTCCAGCCGCCGTCTGCCACCTGCCAGGTGATGATGTTGCGCGCATCCTTGAGAGCTTCGTCGCTCGTCCACCACTCCGCCGGATGGTCTCCGCGCAGCGCAAACATGCCGCGGCCGCCCGAGGCATGTCTGGGACTCGTGTTGCCCGCGGATTTTTGCTCGTCGGCCAGCGCCTGCTTGTCGATCGCCTTCTGTTTCTCCGACCGCTCCAGATACTCGAGCCACGCCTTCTGCTGTTTCTTCGGCAGTGTCGCGATGCGCTCGCGGGTCAGGGGCTTAGCGATCACGTTCATGCCAATCACTTTGGCTGAGGAGGTAGCGGGCAGGCCCAGGGCAACAAGCGAGGCCAGGAGCAGAAAGAGCAGGGATCGGTGATTGGAACGCATGGACTGGTTTCTATCCCAGCGCAACTACCCTTGTCAATGGGTGGTCTGACCACTTGCCAGCACGGCCGATCAGACTTCCTGTGCCTCTTCGGCCGCGGGCAGGATGTCGTCTTCGCGCGCGGCCCAAACGTAGAGAGTGGGCAGCAGGAAGATGCTGATCATCAAATTGGCCAGCAGCCCGCCCACAATCACAATCGCGAAGGGCCGCTGCGAATCGGATCCGATGGCATGCGACACCGCGGCGGGAAGCAATCCGAGCGTGGCCACAAGCATGGTCATCATGATGGGCCGCAGGCGCAGTACCGCGCCTTCGACGGCCGCCTCTTCAATGGGATTGCCTCGCGCCCTGAGCTGATTGATGAACTCGATCATGATGACGCCCACTTGCACCGAGACTCCGAAGAGCGCGAGGAAACCGACCGCCGAAGAGACCGAAAAATTGGTGTGCGTGAGGAATAGCGCCAGCGGCCCGCCGATCGACGCCATGCCCACGCTGATCAGGATCAGTATGGCCCATTTGAAGGAACGGAACATGGTATAGAGGATGATGAAAATCACCATGATGGTAAGGGGAACGATGACGGCCATGCGCTTGTTGGCGCGCTGCTGGCTTGCGTATTCGCCGGCCCACTCCAGGTGGTAGCCGCTGGGCAGATGCACGTTTCGCTGCACGCGGGCGATAGCCTCTTCCACGGTCGATCCCAGATCGCGCCCGCGCACCGAGTACTTGATGGCGATATAGCGCTGGCCGCCCTCGCGATAAATCTCTTCGGCGCCGTCGTCGGTGGTCACGTGCGTGAGTTGCGCCAGGGATACGCGCTCGCCCGAGGGAGCCAGCAGGCGGACATTTTCAATGGCTTCACGCGTATTGCGATACGGCTGCTGGTAGCGCAGCGTGACGTCGAATCGTGCCTCGCCCTGTTGTACCTGGGTGAGCGCACTGGAGCCGACGGCGGTCTGGATCGCGTCCTGGATGTCGCTGACGTTGATGCCCCAGCGCGCCGCGGCATGGCGGTCGACCTGCAGGTTCAGATTCGGCTGGCCGATGACGCGGAAGATCCCCAGGTCCGCGACGCCGGGAATCGTCGCCATCTGCGCCTGCACCAGGTCAGCTGTCCGCTCCAAAACGCGCAGATCGTCGCCATAGAGCTTCACGGCCAGCTCGCCCTTTACGCCCGAAACCGCCTCTTCCATATTGTCCGAGATGGGCTGCGAGTAGTTCCAAATGACGCCGGGAAACTTCGCCAGCTGATAGTCCAGGGCGGAGATCAGTTGCTCCTTGTCCTGGTGGAAGATGGGACGCCACTGCTCCTTTGGCTTCAGATCGACAAAGTACTCCGTGTCGAAGAAGCCGGTGGTGTCGGTGCCATCGTCGGGCCTTCCCGTCTGGCTCACCACTTGCGTCACCTCGGGAAACGACGCCATGACAATGCGTGCCTTGTTGGTGAAGTCGATGGAGGCCGTAGGGCCTTCGCTGGGCAACAAAGTACCGCGTACCCAGATGGAGCCTTCATCGAGATGAGGCAGGAACTCCGAGCCGATCGGCCCACCCACCGTGAGATAGATGGCGACAGCGAAAAGCGCTGCGGAGATTCCCACCGTCCGGTAGCGGTGCTCGATGGCGGACCGGACGGCCACGCGATAATGTTCGGTGAGCCAGTGCATGAGCGGATTGCGCCAGTCTCTGGCTCCCTTGCTGAAGAGAAGACTGGCCATCACCGGCGCCACGACAATCGAAAACACCAGCGCGCCAAAGAGGGCGAAGGTGACCGTCCACGCCATAGGCTTGAAGAGCCGCCCTTCCACCGCCTGCAGCGTGAAGATCGGCAGATACGAAGTGATGACAATGGCGCGCGCAAAGAACACCGGCCGCTGTACCTCGTGGGCCGCATCCTGAATCTTCGAGACCGGCGTGCGCCGATCGCCGCTCTGCGCCAGGTGGCGGATGATGTTTTCGATCATCACCACCGAGCCGTCCACGAGCATGCCGAAGTCGAGCGCGCCCAGTGAAAGCAGGTTCGCCGGGATATGGCTCAAGTCGAGGCAGATGGCGGCAAACATGAGCGCAAAGGGGATGGTGAGCGATACGATGATGGCGCCGCGCACATTGCCCAGAAACAGGAACAGGATGATGGCTACAAGGATCATCCCCTCCGTGAGGTTTCGCTCCACCGTCGTCACGGTGTATTTGACGAGATCGGATCGGTCGAGGAAAGGGACCACCCGTACGCCCCTGGGCAGAACGCCGTGATTCAGCTTGTCCACTTCTTCGTGGATGCCCGCCAGAACCGGGTCTGAATCGTCGCCCTTTTGCAGCAGTACAATTCCTTCCACCGTGTCCGGATTGTCCGCCACTTTGCTGTCGTCGTAGACTTTCTTGCCGTCGACCACCGTGTAGGGCTTGTAGGATTTTCCGATCTGCCCGAGGCGGATCTTCGCGCCCTGCGTCACCGTGGCGATATCCTTGATCCGCACCGGCGCGCCGTTCTGCGTCTTCACCACGGTCTCTTCAATGTCGCGCACGCTGGTGTAGAGCCCTAGCCCTTGTACGTTCACCTGCTGGTCGCCCTCTTCAATAAAGCTGCCGCCGCCGTTGGTGTTGTTGCTGGCGATTTGCTGCTCCACCTGGCTGATGCTCAGGCCGTAGGCAACCAGCTTCTCCGGGTCCAGCGCGATTTGGTACTCCTTGGTGGGCCCGCCGAAGCTCGAAACGTCCACCACACCGGGCACGCTTTTGAAAGCCTTTTCCAGCGACCAGTCTTCGATCGCCTTCCGCTCCATCACGTCGTAGGCCGGATTCGTGCTCTCCACTGTGTACCAGAAGATCTGGCCCACCGGGCTCCAGTCCGTGCCCATCTGCGGAACCAGGTTTGCGGGAAGATTCGCTTGGCCCAGCCGCTCCATGACGTGCTCGCGGTTCACATCGCTGGTGGTGCCGTCGTCGAAGATGAGCATGATGCTGGAGAGGCCGGCGAGAGTGGTTGAGCGCAGATGCGCGAGGCGGGGAATGCCTGCCATCTGAATTTCGACGGGAACCGTGACCTGGCGCTCGATCTCCTCGGCCGAGCGGCCCGGCCACTGCGTAATGATCTGGACGTAGTTGTTGGCGACGTCGGGATAGGCTTCAACCGGCAGGGCGCGGAAGGAGATGACGCCCCAGGCGGTGAGGACGACTACGCCGCCGAGCACCAGCCAGCGGCTCCGGAGAGCAAAATCGACAATCGCTCGAATCACGCGTAGCTCCCCGTGCCGTAAGACCCTCCACTAGCTGGGGTCCGCTTAGGGCATAAGAAAACGTGAAGATTCATGATACAACTCGCCAGGAATGGGCGCTCACCCGCCATTGGGACACTTGAGAAACTGTCCAAATCGGCCACCTTCCGCAGCTGGACCGCAGCCCGCGGCATCTAAATAACCGGGAGGGCGGAGGCGCGTGGCGCTTCGACGGGGCCGGCTGAAGGTTGACTTGGGATGTATCATCCGCATTCCCGGTTTCGGATTCCGCTTTCGGTTGCCTCGTCCCTGCTTTACCCTCATAACCATGGAATTCAGAGTCCTTGACCTCGAGCGCGAACCGATCGATTTCGACCTGAAACTCGCCCCCGGCGTCGTCGATTTGGGTGGCGAAGCCGAGCAGGCCGGCGATCTGGCCACGTCTGGCCGCGCCGAGGTGATTCACGAGCACCGCGGGCCCAAAGAGATCGTCGCCG
>Ga0326727_10012606_pt1 | contig 19168 bp, 17 predicted proteins | sample MB2enrmetagenome_FD_207643 | JGI IMG/M metagenome (GOLD analysis project Ga0326727, IMG submission 207643) | Lab enriched peat soil microbial communities from McLean, Ithaca, NY, United States - MB29MY | ecosystem: Environmental > Terrestrial > Soil > Wetlands > Peat | place: USA: New York...
TGGCCCGCCAACCTGCACTTGCATCGCCGGGTGAGGGCCTTCGTCGATTTCAGCGTGGACACTTTCAAGGACGGCTACCACGCGTGACGCCGACGCCGCCTGTTGCGCCGCCTTGCGAGGCTTTCCGCCGCGATCGGCTCATGGGCGCGACGGTCAGGTCGCGGCGCGCGCTAAAAGAAGTCCTCAATGGCGCAGGCGCTTCCACTCTGTCCTTTCCACTTGGCGACATCTCCGTTATGAATTTGCCGCAAGCCTGATTCTAAGAGAAATCAGGCATTCGACGCGTTTCGTGACGTACGGCGTCGACTCCGGCTCGAGTCGAGGCGTCAGGGGGTTCTGCGTAGCGGGCTAGGACGCTGCGGAAGGGTCGCCGGCTCATGCTCGCGATGATCGTCGATGACAGTCGAAGCAGCCTGCTGCACTTGCAGCAGCTGGTCGAGCGCGACTCCGGCGTGCGCGCCATGGCGTTCCTCGATCCCGAAATGGCTCTCGACGCGGCGTCGACTCACCGGTTCGACATGGCGATCGTCGACCACATCATGCCGAAAGTCGACGGAATCACCTTCATTCGCCGGATGCGGGAGACGAACGGCCATGGACAAATCCCCATGGTCATGCTGACGGCGACGAGCGACGACGCGGTTCGGCTTGCGGCGCTGGAGGCGGGCGCGACGGATTTCTTGAGCAAGTCGCAAAGCCCGGTCGAACTCAAAGTCAGGCTGCGCAATCTCGTCAAACTCTCCAACGCCTTGCGCCAGCTCGACGACCACGTGGCGCAGCAAGCCCTTGAGATCGAAAAGGCGACGCAAGCCCTCCTCTCTCGCGAAGAGGAGATGGTGTTCCGTTTGTCGAAAGCGCTCGAGTACCGCGACAACGACACCAACGACCACACGTTCCGGGTGGCGAAATACAGCCGCATGATTTCGGAACGCCTGGGCCTTACGCAGCAAGAATGCCGCAGCATCTATCTGGCGTCGCCGCTTCACGACATCGGGAAGGTGGCGATCCCTGACGGGATTCTCTTGAAGCCCGGCCTTCTCGACGACGACGAACGGGCGATCATCAAGACTCACGCCGAGATCGGCGCCCGGATCCTGCGCGGCAGCGCCTCGGATCTCATCAGGCTGGCGGCGCAAATCGCCGAATGCCACCACGAGCGATGGGATGGCGCGGGATACCCGAAGGGCCTCTCGGGAGAGGCCATTCCGCTGTGCGCCCGCATCGTCGCGATCGCCGACGTCTTCGACGCGCTGACGACCGAGCGGCCCTACAAGAAGGCGGTTCCGGTCGCCAGCGCGCTGGCGATTCTCGAGGCCGAGCGCGGTCGTCATTTTGATCCCGCGTGCCTCGACGCGTTCCTCTCCGCGTACGCCGAGATGGAATCGGCCGACGCTGCTGCGGGACCGAGCGAATTGTCTTCTTATGTCACGGTGGGCGATGCGCCCGAAAGCTAGCCGGCGCCAAGGCCTGCCGCCCGATGGCCGCGCCACGCCTCCGACGGCGCCGAGCGCGAAATGACCGCCCAGATCATCGCGGTCGCGAACCGGAAGGGGGGCGTCGGCAAGACGACGACCGCCGTCAACGTGGCCGCCGAATTGGCCGGCCGGGGCCATCGAGTGTTGGTCGTCGACCTCGATCCCCAGGGCCACGCCGGGCTCGGCTTGGACGCCGTCGTCTCGCGGTCGGAACCGACCGTTCATCAGGTTTTTCGCGATGGCGCCGTCGATCTGGAGCAGGCGGTGAAAAGGACGGGCGTGACCGGCGTCGACATCCTGCCCGCCGAGCGCGATTTCGACGTGCACGGCGCCGTCAACGATCCCCGCAGGCTGGCGAGAGCGCTGGCCGTCTTCGAAGACCGCTACAACGAGATCGTCATCGACACCTCCCCGTCGATCGACGTCACCACCGTCTCGGCGCTGACGGCGGCGCAGTACGTCTTGATTCCAACTCAGCTCCAGCATCTCGCCTATGACGGCGTCGTCCGCTTCGCCGCCGTTCTCCTCAAGGTCGCCTCGATGGTCAATCGGCGGTTCACCGATTTGGCGATCGTCCCGGTTCAGGTCGACATTCGAACGCGCCTGCAGTGCTTCGTGCTCGCAAAGCTGGTCAAGGAATTCGGGCACAAGCGCGTCTTTCGCGGCATCCGGACCGATATCGCGCTCGCCGAAGCCTTCGGTTCGAAGATGCCGGTGCGGGCTTATCGGCCGCAATCGCGCGCGGCGACGGACTACGCTCTGCTCACCGACGATATTCTGTCGGCGTGGCGGCGCTGACCGCCTGAGCGTCGACCGCGCGCCTCGGCGGCGCGCCGGCCGCTTGCTGGAAAGTCAAGCCGAGGCCGCAGCGGCGTTGGTCTCGGCGTCCGCGAACGGAGGCCGACGCGCGTCGGCGCGGTCGAACCGCTCGTCGGGCCCCGCTTCGCCGAGAAACGCCGCGTGAATCTGACGCTCGCTCGCCATTGTGTAGGCGCCGCGCAGCGCGCCGTCGGGGAAATCGGCGCAGGCGGCCGACCCTTCGTCGGAGTCGTGGATTTCGGCCGCGAGCGCGTCGATATCGGCGACAGCGCCCCGCAGCGACGTTTCGACGTCGTCGCGATCGCCGGCCAACCGGCCGGCCGCCTCGCCCAGCAAGGCGCCGACCGAGGTCGTCTCCCGCCCGAGCAGCGTCAACGCGTCGGTCATGGCCTTTCCGCTTGCCTTGAACGACTCGATCGCGCCGAGCATGCGCTCGTCCAGGGCGTTCAAGTGATCCGCGCCGCGCGCTCGGCCGGCTTCGGAGAACCGCTCGACGAAGGCGGCGACTTCGCGCAGCGCGGACGGCAACTCCTCAATGCCCTCGACGATCCTCGCGGCGTAGCTGCGCAGCTCCTGCGCGATGACGCTCAGGCCCTTTCCTCGATCGCCGAGGCGGCTCGATTTCAGCAGCGCGTTGGTGCCGATCATCGTCACATCGACGATGATTTCGGACAGGCCTGCGGTGCGGCGTTCGAGGTCGGCCATCGTGGCGCTGACGGCGGCGGCCGCACGATCCACGATGGCGCGCGCCTGACGGCATTCGTCCATGATGGCGCGCGCGGCCTCCAACCTGCGTTCGAGATTCTCAAGAAAGGAATCGCCGCCTCCGCCGCTTGACCCGAACAGAGCGCGATCGCGCTTCGCGAGCTCGTCCGAGCCGGCCAGCAGCCCTTGCAACGCCGCCGCGATCGTGTCCATCTCGTCGGTGAATTCGCCGAGCGCTGCGCCGAGTTGACGCGATTGCAGGCGGCAAATCCAGGCGACCGCCGCGTCTCGCGTCTGGCGGTCGTAGGCCCCTCCATACTCGGCCCAGACGCCGTCGGCCGCGTCGGCCTCCAGCCCCTGCGCGGCGAGATGCAGCGCTCTGCCGACGTGCTCGATGCGCTGGCACGTGCTGTCGCCAACCTGCAACGCCATCACGCATTGGCCGATTTGCGCGCCGACGCGCTGCGATTGCGCGCCGATCTCCAACAGAGCGGCGGCGGTCTCCCGGCGTCGATCCGCCACCGCCGCGACGCTGGCGGCGATCTCGCTGGCGATCGACAGCAAGCGCGCCTGATGGCTCTCCTGAAAGCGCTTCTGCGCCTCGCTGGAGGCGTGCAGCAGATCATAGAGCTTGCCGTGCGTGAGCCGGTATTGGCCGAGCGCCTGCTGCGCGCGCTGGGCAAGTTGATGCAGCCCTTCGACGAAGCTGTGCATGTCCTCGCCGGTGTCGCTCAGCGAAGCCGCCTCGATCTTGACGTTGAACACCAGCATGGCGATCGTGCGGCCGCTTTCCGACAGCCCGGCGATGCGTTCCCCTATCGACAGATTCAGCGCGACGAGGTCCGCGAGCGCCTGGCTTTCCCCCGACAACTCGTTGGCGGTCGCTTCGATTTGGCCGGCGACCGTCTGCAGGTCGAGCCCGGCGCCGCGCAGCTCCTTGCTTTCAAGCGATTGCGACAGCTTCTCGAAGAGCCCCGACAGATCGCTTAACCCGGGAATGGCGTCTCCGAGCCGCGCCCCGACGTCGAGGCACGTTTGTTCGCAGGGCGCGAACGTTTGGCTAATCGCATCGGCGGTCCGCCGCAAGGCGGCCGCTGCAGGCGATGCCCGCCCCGCGGCGATCATCGTCTCCGCCAGGCCGGCCATCGTCACGCTCCGACGCGCAGTTGCTGAATCTCCGCCGGAATCGCCGACAGCGGCACGGTCTTGTCGGCGGCGCCCAGAGCGATCGCCTCCTTCGGCATGCCAAACACGACGCAGGTCTCCTCGTTCTGCGCCAGGGTCGCCGCCCCCGCCCGCTTCATCTCGAGCAGGCCTCGCGCCCCGTCGTCGCCCATGCCGGTCATGATGACGCCGAGCGCGTTCGCCCCCGCGTATTGCGCCGCCGAGCGAAACAGGACGTCGACCGAGGGCCGATGGCGCGACACCAGCGGGCCGTCCTTGATCGCCACGTGATAGCGCGCGCCGCTTCGCTGCAGCAGCATGTGCCGATTGCCCGGGGCGATGAGAACGCGGCCGGCGATCACCTGATCGCCGTCTTCCGCCTCCTTCACGTCGACCTGGCAGAGCCCGTTCAGTCGCTGGGCGAAGGCCGCAGTGAAGCGCTCGGGCATGTGCTGAACGATGACGATTCCGGGGCTGTTGGGCGCGAGCGCCGTCAACACTTCGCGCAACGACTCGGTGCCGCCCGTCGACGCGCCGATGCAGACGACCTGATCGGTGGTGCGGGTCATCGCCCGCGCCGGCACGGGCGGCGGCATGATGACGTCGGCGGTCAGCTTCTTCTGAACCGTGTGCGGCGCCGCGACGCGGGCGCCCCTGAACCTCACCTTGGCGGCGGCCCTGATGGAGTCCCAGATTCGCACCTGCGACTCGTTCAGAAACTGCTTGGTGTCGATCCGCGGCTTGAGGATGACGTCCACGGCGCCGGCGTCGAGCGCCTCGAGCAGCGTTTCCGAGCCGGCTTCGAGCAGCGTCGAGCACAAGACCGTCGGGATGGGACGTTGGACCATGATCTTGCGCAGAAAGGTGATGCCGTCCATGCGCGGCATCTCGACATCGAGAACGATGACGTCGGGAACCTCATCATGGATGCGTTGCGCGGCGATGAACGGATCGCCCGCGGTCGCCATGACCTCTATGTCCGGCGCGGCGTCGATGATCGAGCACAGGGTCTGGCGCACCGAAGCCGAATCGTCGACGATCAGGACGCGGATTTTGCGGTTCACAGCTTCCATCCTGCCCTCTCAAGCCGCGCGCTGAAAGATGGTCGGGGCCACCTGCCGCATCGCGCTCAGTTCGGCGCCGGCAAGCGATTCCGAGTGTCCGAGGATCAGATATCCGCCTTGGCGCAAGTGGTTGCAGAGGCGTCGAAGCACGGCGTCCTGCGTCGCCTTGGAGAAATAGATGAGAATATTGCGGCAGAAGATCACGTCGAAGTCGCGCTCGACGCGATAGGTCGGGTCCATGAGATTGAGGCATTGAAAGCGAACCGTGCGCCGCAATTCGGGGACGATCCGTACCTCCTGCCGCTCCGCGTCGATCGCGCGCATCACATAACGTTCGCGCAGCCGCGGCGGCACGGGATCGATCATCGCCGAGGGAAAGACGGCGCGCTGGGCTTGGGCGATGACCTCCGTGCTGATGTCGGTGCCCAACACGGTGAAGCGTCGCCCATCGAGTCCGAGCGCTTCGGCGGCGACCATGGCGATGGTGTAGGCCTCGGCGCCGATCGACGCGGCGGCGCTCCAGAACTTGAACGGCGAAGCGGCGCCGCGCCGCAGGCTCGCCAGCAAAGGCATGGCCCTTTCCCGCAGGAAGTCGAAATGGTCCGGCTCGCGAAAGAAATCCGTCTTGTTGGTCGTCACGCAATCGATGAGGTGGATGAATTCGTCATCCAGCTTGCCGCCTTCGAAGATCGCGTGACCATATTCGTCGAGATCCGCCAAGCCGAGGGCGCGAAGTCGCTTGCGCAACCGGCCTTCGACCATCATCCGTTTCGCCGGCGGCAGGCGGATGCCGGTGTGCTCTTCGACAAGCCGCGCCAGCTTGGCGAAATGCCTTTCCTGAAGCTGATCGAACATCGCAGCACGCAACCCTTTACGCTACACAAGACGACAACCGTCACGCGGCCGACGCGGCCGATGCGGCTGGCGCTTTCTACGCGGCCGACACGACGAGCGGCTCTTCGCCTCCGAGCAACCGATCGAGTTCGAGGACGATGACGAAGGCCGAGCCATGACGGCCGACGCCGACGATGTAGTCCGCCCGCCAGCGGCCGCCGATCGCCGGCGGCGGCTCGAGCGCGCCGCCGCCAAGATCGGTCACTTCGAACACGCAATCGGCGACCAGGCCGACGCGCGACTTTTGTCCATCGATGTTGGCGTCGACCACGACGACCCGCGTTCGGTTGGTCGGCTCGACTCGCGCCAGACCGAACTTGGCGCGCAGGTCGATGAGCATCATGCCGACTCCTCGCACGTCCATAAGCCCGACCACATAATCGGGCGCATGGGGAATGCGCGAAACCGTCTGCAGGTCGAGAATTTCCTGCACCTGCTCGACGGGCAGCGCGAAGCGTTCCTTGTCGACCCCGAAGGTGAGATATTGGATCGCTTGCGCCATGTTTCATTCCCGTCCAGGCGTCGTCAGCCGCCTATTCGACACATCGTCGTCAGGCGCGCTTGAACTGCGCGTCCGTCTCGTCCTCGCCCGGGTGCAGGTCGAGCGCGAAGCCCTTGCCGCCCGCGGACGCTTTCGGTTTGCGCGCCGCCATCTTCGCCGCCGCAGGAGCGACGGCGGCCTTCATCGTCGCAACCTTGGTCTTGAGCTTGGAGACCGCGCCGTCGATCGCCTGCGCGGACGGGCCCGCCTCATCGATCTTGAAATAGGCGATCGTCGTCTGCAGTTGTTCCGCTTGGGAGGTCAATTCTTCCGACGTCGCCGACACCTGTTCCGAGGCGGCGGCGTTCTGTTGCGTCACCTGGTCGAGCTGCTGGATCGCCTGATTGATCTGCGAGGAGCCGACGTCTTGCTCGCGGCAGGCGGCGGTGATCTCCTCGACCAGCTCCGCCGTGCGCTTGATGTCGGGCACCAGACGGGTCAGCATCTCGCCGGCTTGCTGCGCCGATTTCACCGTTTCGGTCGACAACGTGCCGATCTCGGCCGCCGCGGCCTGGCTGCGCTCGGCGAGCTTGCGAACCTCCGAGGCGACGACCGCGAAGCCGCGACCGTGCTCGCCGGCGCGCGCCGCTTCGACCGCCGCGTTGAGAGCGAGCAGATCGGTCTGGCGGGCGATTTCCTGGACGATGGTGATCTTCTCGGCGATCGTCTCCATCGCCTTGACGGCGCGCGCCACGGCGGCGCCGCTCGCCTCGGCGTCCTGTGACGACTGCCGCGCGATTTTCTCGGTCTGGCTGGCGTTGTCGGCGTTCTGCTTCACGTTGGACGCCATTTCTTCCATCGACGAAGAGGCTTCTTCCGCGGCGGAGGCCTGTTCGGTGGCGCCCTGCGACAGCTGCTCGGCGCTCGCCGACAGTTCCTGACTGCCGGACGACACGTTTTGCGCGGCGGTCAGCGCTTCGCCGACGATATCTTTGAGTTTCCCGACCATCGCGTTGAGCGACTTGATGAGATCGCCCACCTCGTCGTTGCTCGACGACTGAGTCGTGCGGGTGAGGTCTCCGGCGGCGACGGCGCCAGCGAGATCGACGGCCCTACCCAGACCACGGCTGATGTTGAGCGACATCCAAATCGCCGAGGCGAAGGCTATCAGCAGCGAGACAACCACGGCGCCGATCAGCAGCCCCTGGGCCTGGCTGGACTGCTGAGCGGCGCCAGCTGACGAGTCCGCCATCTCCTTTCGGGCATGGTCGACATAGTCGTTGGCCGCTGTCTCGGTGGCGTTTGCCGACGCCTGCCCCACGGTCATCGACATCTTGGCGGCCTGGAGCGTGCCGGCCTGACGCACGATATCCGCGGCATGGGCGAGCGCCGTCACAAACCTGTCAACGGCGGGCCCCATGTCATTCGTTGGAACGCCGAGAGCCGCCGCGGCGGCGGCCGCCTGCTGCGTCGCTTTGGACGCGACGTCGAGTTGTTGCTTCAGCGCGGCGACATCCGCGCTCAGTTTATCGATGTCGGCGGCGGTGAAGGAGCGGTAGAATAGAACGGTGGCGTATTCCCATTCGATCTTGGCGTCTTTGAGCGAGAGACTCGCCTTGACGCCGTCGGCGGACGCGGTCCGATCCAGCTTGGCAAGCGCCCCTTCGATCAACTCATCGAGCGCTTTGTGCGCCGCCACGCCCTCGCTGCTGATATATTGGGCGGCGTGCGCGGTGGAATTGAGCATTCCCAGGCGCACGATTTCGTCCTCGACCTTGTCGAATTTGTCATATTCGGCCGAGAACTTGTTAAGGAGCGCTTTACCTTGCTCGCTGGCTACGCCGTAGATCTCGTCGCGCCCTCGGGCGACCTCGCTCCTGAGTTTCTTGATTTCGTCGGAGAAGCGGTTCATTTCGGCGTCGTCGGTCGAGATGAGCAGATCCCTCTCGGCGCGCATCTGAGTTAGGACAAGGCTCTCCATCTGCCCCGCCTTATCGATTCGCTCGGAGCGGCTGACCAGATCCTTGCTCGTCTGCGTGAGCTCGTTCAGCTGCACATAAGCGACGCCGCCGGTGATCATGGAAAGCACGATGATCGCGCCGAAGGCGCTGGCCAGCTTGGCCTTGACGGAGAATCGCATTGGTTGGCTCCCTCTATCTCAATTCAGAATCTGCTTCATGTTCGGGACGATGATGAACTCGTCATTCCACTTGGCGATGGCGGCGATGAATTCCGGGCGCCAGCGCATGCCGATCGGCGGCGCTTTCTGCAGCGTCGTGGTGTCGAGATCGGTGACCTCGTAGACCTTGTCGGCGACGATGCCGATGGTCGTCGGCTCGCCGGCAAGGTCGATTTCAAGAACGATGAAGCGCGAGTCGGAGGTGATCGACGCCGGCGGCATGCCGAAGCGCACCCTGAGATCGGCGAGCGGGATCACCTTGCCGCGCACGTTGAGCACGCTCGAAACATAGGGCTGCGCGCCCGGCACCCGGGTGACCGGCACGGGATCGAGGATTTCGCGCACCTGTCGGGCGTCCAGGGCGAACATCTCGCCGGCGAGGCCGAGCATGAGCACCTGGTAGGAGGATTCCTCGGCGCTGGGCATCAGGCGAACTCCGGGGTCGACGATTGGATTCGCGTCTCGCGCGCCTGGCCGAGAGCGATCAGATGCGGCACGTCGAGGATCAGGGCGACCGCGCCGTCGCCCAGAATGGTGGCGCCGGAGAAGCTCGGCACGTCGGCGTGAAGTTTGGACAGCGACTTGATCACCGTCTGGTGGCTGCCGATGATCTGGTCGACGACGAGGCCGACGCGCACGTCGGCCGCAGAGACGATGACCACTTTTTGATGCGATTCGGGCTCGCCCGGTTCGTCGAACAATTCGCGCAGGCGCAGGAACGGCACCAGCTCGCCGCGAATGTTGAGAAAGCTGCGCCCCTTCGACCGCGTGGCGTCGGCCGCGGAAAGCTCGACGCATTCCTCCACCGCCGTCAGCGGAATGGCGTAGCGCGCGTCGGCGACGCGGACCAGCAGGCCTTCGATGATCGCCAATGTCAGCGGCAGGCGCAGGGTGATCTCCGTCCCCTGGCCGGGTTGGGTCGCGACGTCGATCGAGCCGCGCATGCTCTCGATCGTGCGCTTGACGACGTCCAGGCCGACGCCGCGGCCCGACAGCGCCGAGACCTCTTTGGCGGTCGAAAACCCGGGCTGGAAGATCAACTGATAGAGTTCGGCGTCGGAGAGGACGGCGTCCCGGGCGATCAGGCCGTTTTCTTCCGCCATGGCGCGAATGCGCCTGGCGTCGAGGCCGGCTCCGTCGTCGCTCATAATGATGAGCACTTCAGCGCCGGCGTGACGCGCGACCAGGCTGAAATGGCCTGCCGGCGGCTTGCCGGCGGCGATGCGAGTCTCGGCGTCTTCGATGCCGTGATCGACGCCGTTGCGGATCACGTGGACGATCGGATCGACGAGCCGCTCGATCATCGTCTTGTCGAGTTCGGTCTCTTCGCCGGCCGTCGTCAGGTCGATCTCTTTGCCGAGATCGCGCGACAGGTCGTGGACGAGACGGCGGAAACGCCCGAACAGCGAGCCGATCGGCACCATGCGGATGCCCATCATCGCGTCGCGCAGCGCCGAAGTGAGACGTTCGATCTCCTCCGCCACCCCCTTGGCACCGCCCGCGCCCTCTTTCGAGGCGAGCTGGGTCAGCCGCGCCTGCGCGATGACGAGCTCGCCGACGCGATCCATCATTTCGTCCAGCCGCTCCGCCGGGACGCGGATGGTCGACGTCTCCACGCCGCCGGCGCGCTTGGCCGACGTCTCGGCGGCTGCGCCGGCGTGTTCGCCGTGAACCGGCGCGGCAGACGCCGCCGCTTCACGAGCCGGGGCGCCGGTCTCCGGCGCGGCGACCGCCGCCTCGGCCTCGACGGCTTCGACCTTCAGCTCCATCTCGTCCGCGACGAACATGAAGACTTCGTCGATGGCGCTGCGCGGATGCGTCGTGGCGAGAACGGCTTCCCATTCGAGGTAGCACGCGTCGGGCGCCATCTCGGCGAGCGGCGGCACCCGGTCGCAATGGACGGTCACGCGGCATTCGCCGAGACCGCGCAGCTCGTCGAGCAGCAGCAGCGGATTGCTGCCGTTGACCAGCACGTCCTTGTTGAAGCGGAAGCGGAGACGCCAGGTCGCCGGCTTGCCGGACGGCTCGGCCGCGCTCGCCGGCGGCGCCTCGAGCGGCGCGCGAACCCCCGCGCCGGCGATCAGTTTGCGCAAATCGGCGAGAATGCAGACGCCGATGACGGCGTCGGTCTCTTCGGGCTTTTCGATCTGCGATCGGATGAAGTCTTTGGCGTTGAGCGCGATGGCGATCAGCTCGTGGTCGGGCGCGGCCTCCCCCTTGCGAACCCGATCGAACGCGCTCTCGAACTCGTGCGCGAAGGCGGCGACCTGGTCGAACCCGAACATCGCGCCCGAGCCCTTGATCGTGTGGAGGGCGCGAAACGCCGTGTTGATGAGATCGCGGTCGCCGGGCGATTGCTCGAGATCGAGCAGAGCCTGTTCGAGCTGCTCGAGAAGCTCCGCGGATTCTTGGCGGAAGATGTCGGCGGGATCGGCGTTTTCGTTCATCCCAGAAACTTCTTTGCGGCGGCGAGGAGTTGTTCCTGCCTGAAGGGCTTGGTGATCCAGCCGGTGGCGCCGGCGGCTTTGGCCTGTTGCTTCATTCCATCGTCCGATTCCGTCGTCAGGAACACGATGGGAACGCCGCGATAGGGCGGCAACTTTCGGACCTCGCGGATGAACTCGAGGCCGTTCATGACCGGCATGTTGAGATCGGTGACGATCATCGCGACGGCGTTGTCCATGGCCTGGGCCAACCCGTCGCGACCGTCGCCGGCCTCGATGACCCGATATCCGGCGGCGCTGAGCGTAATCTTGACCATGTGGCGAACGCTTGCCGAGTCATCAACCGCAAGGATCGTTTTCATCGGATTCACATCGAGGGCAGGGACAGGACTTCGGCCAACGCCGCCGCCGACGGCTTCGGCTGAGGAAAGCCGCAGCGACGCAAGGTCTCGGCGAGCAGACCCGCGGGCGGCGAAGCCAGCGCGATGGTTTTGCCGCTCTGCGCGGCGAAACGGCTCGCCGCGACGAGGATCTGGACGAAGGCCACGTCCATATCGCTGGCGTTCGCGCAATCGATCGTCATGCTGGAATGGCCGGTCAGAGCCGCGAGCACCTCGGAACGGATCGTCTCCGCCCGAGGCGTCGTCAGACTGCCCGACAAGGACAAGGCGTAAGGCGAATGGTCCGGCGGCACGGCGACTCCCCCAACGCGAAAAATGCGTTGTCGAGGCTGCACGCAGATAGTTAAGACATTATTAAATTTTGTGGCGGCGCAGTTAATTTGCGGCGTTTCCGCGGCGCGACAAAGGCGCGAGCGCGGCGTCGACAATTTTGATGGGGCCGACGCTACGTTCCGTGATCGACAATGCTAGGTCAGGGGGCGATTTCCGACAAATCTCCGGGCCGTTGAGCCTTCCCGCGCTGGGGCGAGCGCGCGAATTCATCCGCGTCACGTTTTGCCAATGCTACGTGAGATCGTTAAACGGCGCGATACAATTTACGCAACGATATCGGGCGCAAGAATTTATCACATAACATGAAAGTGACAGGCGCGACTCCACAACTTATCCGCCTCAATTTAGAGAACCGCCCGCCAAAAACCGGGATGAAAGTCCGCCCTAGGTCATGCGCGGCCATGGTCGGCGCCGCAGTCGGGTTGGCGTCGCTCGCGGCAAGGATCCGATCCGCCACCCCATAGACGAGTTGTCAGAACGTCCGCGGCGCTCGGCGCCGGTCGGCCCGCTTGCGCGCGCGAATTCGGCGCCGATCGGCGCGGCGCGCAAGGCAAGCTATCGGCTCGATTCGCGCGGTCGATGACGTTGGGCGGCGGCGAGCGCCGCAGCGCCCCGGCGCGGAGGCTAGAACCGGCGCCGGCCCCAGCCGCCCCCGCCGCGAAGGACGCGAAGAACGAACAGCAACACCAGCGCGCCGATCGTCGCGTTGACGATGAGAGCGACGAGGCCCACGCCGAGGTGAAGGCCGAGCTGAGGCAGCAGCCAATCGCCGATAAACGAGCCGATGACGCCGATGACGAGATCGCCGACGAGTCCAAAACCGGAGCCGCGCATGATCTGGCCCGCGAGCCAGCCGGCGATCAGCCCGACCACGAGAATGACGACAAGGCTTTCATTCGACATCGCGACCCCCAACAAAATTTGCTGCGCGCCGTATTGATCCACAGACCGCGGCGCCAGGCTGTTTCGCGTTCCTCGACCGCCCGAACTTGCCACGGAACCCGCGCCTCCGGCAAGCCTCGAGTCGAGACGCGGGCGCGGCGCGAAGAGCCGGCTGAAGCCCGTCGCGGCGACGGGGGAGCCGGAGGCGCCGCCGGCGAGACTGGCGGGTCTGCGGGGCGCGGCGGGGTAGCTGCAAAGGGCCGGACAACCCTGGGACGCGGGAGAGGAAAATCAGGGCGTTGGGCGCCCGATTCTGTCCCGTTGCCGAGAGCGATGCGCGGCGACGAGGGCGGATAAGGCGCTCGCGACCGAGGCGGGCCGGATAGCGCTGCGCTTTAGGCGCCGTGCCGATAAATTGTGCGCCGCACACAAAACGTCGATGGCGAGCGAAGACGCCAAGGCTATATAAGTTATTGTTATATAACAATAATAGCCGTTCTGTCGATCTGGCACGGTTGTTGCGCGCCGTGAGGCGACATCGAGCCGGGCGCCGCCGCCCGGCTCGCCGCTCCAACGACGGGCGGCCAAGAGCAAAGCCGCTTCAAGGGTTCGCGCGAGTCTCGCGGCGGATTCGAAGGGGTCGCTTTTCATTTTAGCCAAAGGATAGCGAGCGATGAACGGCGGAGGTTTCTCGAAACCGGGGGGATTGACGCCGCTCCCCGCGCTTCCCCCCTTCGACATGACCGCAAGGGCGAGATTTCCGCTCGCGCCGCTTCTGGCCGCGATCGCGGCACCGGCGGCGCGCCGCGCTCCCCGCCGCGATCCTTGCATCAAGGAGGCCGCGTGACGGAGGGCGACTTCAGCTCCGAGCAAAAGCGCTACCTCGAAGGGTTCACTTCCGGCCTGCAGGCGATGCGCGGCGCCAAGGCGGCCGAGGCCTTGGTCGCGCCGCCGAAGCCGATGGGTCCCGACGCCGCTCATCTCGCCGCGCAGGACGCCGTCGTCGCCGCCGGAAGAAAGCTGGTCGACCAGGAAAAGTGGAAGCGCGCCGAACATCCGTTCGACGCCTACGCGCGGCTCGCGGCCCAGGCGAGAGCCGCCGCGTTCCCGAAGCCGGACGACAATTTTCGCTGGCGGTATTTCGGGCTGTTCTATGTCGCCCCGACGCAGTCGAGCTACATGCTTCGCCTGCGGATTCCGAACGGCGTCCTCACACACGCGCAGTTCGCCGGCGTCGCCGACATCGCCGAGCGCCACGGCGGCGGCTACGCGCATGTCACAACGCGCGCCAATTTGCAGGTGCGCGAGATCATGCCCGCGAACGCCGTCGCCGTCGTCGAGGCGATCCAAGACCTCGGCCTGTCGTCGCGCGGGTCCGGCGCCGACAACATCCGCAACGTGACGGGATCGGCGACCGCGGGCGTCGACCCGCAAGAGCTGTGCGACACCCGCCCGCTAGCGCGCGCGTGGCACTTTCACGTCCTCAACGACCGCTCGCTCACCGGCCTGCCGCGCAAGTTCAACGTCGCCTTCGACGGCGGCGGCCGCGTCGCGACGCTCGAAGAGACCAACGACATCGGTTTTCAGGCCGCGCGCATTCGCGAGGGGAGCGGCGTCGCGCCCGGCGTGTGGTTTCGCGTGCTGATCGGCGGGGTCACGGGTCATCGCGATCTCGCGCGCGACGCCGGCGTGATCTGCCGCGCCGAGGATTGCACGCCGATCGCCGACGCCATCGTGCGCGTCTTTGTCGAAAGCGGCGATCGAACCGACCGCGCCAAGGCGCGGCTCAAATACGTGCTCGACGCCTGGGGCGTCGAGAAGTTTCTTTCCGCCGTCGAGGTCAAGCTCGGCCGTCCGCTGACGCGCGTCGGCACGGAGGCGGTCGAGCCGCGCCCGCCCGTCGACCGCTCCGCCCATATCGGCGCGCATCGCCAGGCCCAGGCGGGCCTCAATTGGATCGGAGCGGCGCTGCCGGTCGGCCGCATGACCGCCGATCAGATGCGCGGCCTGGCGCGAATAGCCCGCGACGCCGGGGACGGCGACGTTCGCCTGACGGTCTGGCAGAACCCGATCCTTTCCGGCGTGCCTGACGCCAAGCTCGACGAGGCGAAGACGGCCATCGAGGCGCTCGGTCTCGACTGGCGCGCGACCGCGCTGCGCGCCGGCCTCGTCGCCTGCACCGGCGCGACAGGCTGTCGATTCGCCGCCGCCCACACCAAGGAGCACGCCGCCGAGATCGCGGCGCGCCTCGACGCGCGCCTGACCCTTGATACGCCGCTGAACATCCATCTCACCGGCTGCCATCACTCCTGCGCGCAGCACCACGTTGGCGACATCGGCCTGTTGGCGGTGAAAATCGCGCGCGGCGACGACGAACCGATCGAGGGCTACACGATCGTCGTCGGCGGCGGCTTTGCGGAGCGCGCGCGCATCGGCCGCCAACTTTGGCGCGACGTGCCGTTCGCCGACTGTCCAGGCAAGGTGGAGGGCCTGCTGCGCGCTTATCTGGCCCATCGCCGCGAGCCGACGGAGAGCTTTCAGGACTTCACGGGCCGCCATGCGGAGGATGCGCTGAAGCAGCTCGCGGAGGCGTCATGAGCGTGCAAACGCCGCCGCCGCGCATGCCGATCCCGCCGAACGCGCCGTTCTCGCCGGAGCAGCGGGACTGGCTGAACGGTTTCTTCGCCGCCATTCTTTCCGTCGAAGGCGCTCCGCAGGCGCTCAGCGAGGCTCAGAACGCGGCGCTCGCCGCGCCGCGCGAAGGCGCAGGTCCCGCGCCCGTCCTCGCCGACAACGACGCCGCCCCCTGGCACGACCCTTCGACGCCCATCGACGAGCGGATGCGCTTGTCGGCGAGCTTGCCGCTGGCGCCGCGCTTGATGTCGGCGATGGCGCAGCAAGATTGCGGGCAATGCGGCTACAATTGCGCCGACTACGCCAATGCGATCTTTCTCCGGAAGGAAGAGCGGCTGACGCTCTGCGCGCCCGGCGGCAAGGAAACCGCGCGCATGCTCAAGCAACTGGCGGTCGAGCTGGCGGAGAAGCCCGCCGTCCCGACGGCCGTCGCGACTCGGGTCGAGGCCCCGCCCGCCGCTGAACGCGGACGCTCGCGCGACAATCCGGCCGAGGCGAAGTTTCTCTCGCGCCGTCGCCTCAACCGCGAGGGATCGGCCAAGACGACTTGGCATGTCGAGTTCGACCTGGCCGAAAGCGGCCTCGACTACGTCGCCGGCGACAGCTTCGGCGTCTTCCCGAAGAACCACCCCGCGTTGGCCGATCAGATCGTCGCGACGCTCGGCGCCGATCCGCGAAGGATCGTCAACGGCAAGACGCTGCGCGACGCGCTGATCGAGGACGTGTCGCTCGGCGCGCCGCCCGACAATCTGTTCCAGCTCTTCTCCTACGTGCTGGGCGGAGAGCGGCGCGCCAAGGCGCGCGCTCTCGCCAACGGCGAAGACCCGGACGGCGACGCCGCGACGCTCGACGTGTTGGCGGCGCAGCGCAAGTTCGCCGGCGCGCGTCCCGACCCGGAGGCGTTCGTCGAGGCGCTCGATCCCCTGCAGCCGCGCCTCTATTCGATCTCATCGTCGCCGAAAGCCAATCCCGGCCGGGTTTCGCTGACCGTCGACGCGGTGCGCTATCGCGTCGGGCCGCGCGAACGGCTCGGCGTCGCCTCGACTTTTCTTGGCGAGCGCGTTGGCGCGGGCGAGACGCTGAAAGTCTACGTGCAGAAGGCGCATGGTTTTCGGCTGCCGAGCGAATCGAACGCGCCCATCGTCATGGTCGGCCCCGGCACAGGCGTCGCGCCGTTCCGCGCCTTCCTCCAGGACCGCCAGGCGAGCGGGGCGAGCGGCCGCAACTGGCTGTTCTTCGGCCATCAGCGCCGCCAGCACGACTTCTTTTACGAAGACGAGTTGGAGGCGATGCGCAAGGCCGGCCTGCTGACGCGGCTGTCGCTCGCCTGGTCGCGCGACGGCGACGAGAAATTCTACGTCCAGGACCGCATGCGCGAGGTCGGTCCCGACCTTTGGCGCTGGATTGCCGACGGCGCGCATTTCTATGTTTGCGGCGACGCGAAGAGAATGGCCAAGGACGTCGAGCGCGCCGTGGTCGACCTCGTCGCCCAATTCGGCGCGCGATCGGCCGAGGAGGCGATCGCCTTCGTCGCCGGCCTGAAAAAGGCGGGACGATACCAGACGGACGTCTACTGATGAACGCGCCGGCGCCGACGCTCGCCATCAGCGCGCCGCGCCGCCGCCGATCGCTCGATCCACCCGACGAGAAGGAAACCGACATGTTCAGTAAAACGCTCGACAGCTTCGCCCAACTCGCCGCCGAGAAGGCGGCGTTCTGCCGCGATAGCCCCTCCGCCTTTCTCATTTCGTCGATGATGGCCGGCGCCTACGTCGGCATCGGCATCATTTTGATCTTCACGCTCGGCCAGCAGATCGAGCCCGCGCTGCGCAGTCTCGTCATGGGAGGATGTTTCGGCATCGCATTGACGCTCGTCGTCTTCGCCGGCTCCGATCTCTTCACCGGCCACACGATGTTCATGACGATCGGCCTGGCGCGGAAAACCGTCGATTTCGCCGCGCTGGCGCGCGCCTGGATTCTTTGCTGGATCGGCAACTTCCTCGGCTCGGCGCTGCTCGCCGTCGTCTTCTGGCTCGCCGGCGGCGGCCAGATTCTCAAGGAGGGCGCGGATCTGATCTTCGCGGCGTCCGCCGCCAAGATGAACGCGCCGGTCGTGGCGCTGATCGCGCGCGGCGCGCTTTGCAACTGGCTCGTCTGCCTCGCGCTGTGGACGAGCGCGCGGGCGACGAGCGACGCGGCCAAATGCATCCTGATCTGGTGGTGCCTGTTCGCCTTCATCGCCGCCGGATTCGAACACTCGATCGCCAACATGACCGTGTTCTCGATCGCGCTTCTCGGCAATCACCCGGCAAGCGTGAGCGTCGGTGGGATGTTCTATAATTTGCTGTGGGTGACCATCGGCAATGTCGTCGGCGGCGCCGGATTCGTCGCGCTCGGCTACCTCGGGGCGAGCCCGAGCGCCGCGCTCAAGGCGCTCGCGCCGGCGCCGGCCGAATGACGCGGCCTCCGGCTGATCCGCCGCGCTCCCCGGCCGCCGCCGATATCGACCCGCTGTCGGCGCCAAGGCGCGGCTTTGGCGTCGAACGGTTCTAGGCTAGGCTGGCCGGCGCGGTCGGCGGTTTTCGGCGTCGCCCGCCATCGTCGCGCAAAGCGCAACAGCGGAAGGCCAGCCGCCGTCCTAGCGGGCCGGCTCGACGTATTCCTCGCCATCCAGGGAGCGAAACATGCGCCGCCTAACGATCTCGATCATCGCCGCCATCGCTTGGGCGGCCTCGGCGCCGGTCCCGGCCCGCGCCGAGACCATCGACGTTTCCGACGATCACGGCGGCCCCGTGGCCGAATACGACGCGCGCTGGGCCGCGCTGGCCGCGCGCGGCGTCGACGTCAGGATCGTCGGACCCTGCCAATCCGCCTGCACGGTGTTGCTGGCGCATATTCCCACCGGCCGCATCTGCGTGACGCCGCAAGCCTCGTTCGGCTTCCATCTCGCCCATCGCGCCGACGCCACCGCGACGCTGTGGGCCGGCTACAGCGCCGGCATTCGCGAATGGATCAACGCGCGCGGCGGGTTGACGCCGGAGTTCAAATGGATGCGCGCGCCGGACACCTATCGCTTCTTCCACAAGTGCTGAGAGAGCGGCCGGCGGCGCTTGACGCGCTCTCCGCCCGCCGCCGTCCGTCCTCAGTAGCGATAGATGTCCGCCTTGAACGGCCCGTTCTGCGGCACGCCGAGATAGTCGGCCTGCTTCTTCGTCAGCTTGGTCAGCTTGACGCCGATCTTGGCGAGATGCAGCGCGGCGACCTTTTCGTCCAAGCGCTTGGGCAGCGTATAGACTTCTCTGCCGTACTGGCCGGGCTTGGTGAACAATTCGATCTGCGCCAGCGTCTGGTTGGTGAACGAGGCCGACATGACGAACGAGGGGTGGCCGGTGGCGTTGCCGAGATTGACGAGTCGCCCCTGCGACAGCAGCAGAATGCGTTTGCCGTCGGGGAATTCGATTTCGTCGACCTGCGGCTTGATGTTGTTCCATTTGAGATTGCGCAGCGCCGCGACCTGAATCTCCGAGTCGAAATGGCCGATGTTGCAGACGATCGCGCGGTCGCGCATCGCGCGCATGTGGTCGAGGGTGATGACGTCGACGTCGCCGGTGCAGGTGACGAAGATGTCGGCGCGCGGCGCGGCGTCCTCCATCGTCGTCACTTCGTAGCCTTCCATCGCCGCCTGCAGTGCGC
>Ga0326727_10012607_pt1 | contig 19167 bp, 19 predicted proteins | sample MB2enrmetagenome_FD_207643 | JGI IMG/M metagenome (GOLD analysis project Ga0326727, IMG submission 207643) | Lab enriched peat soil microbial communities from McLean, Ithaca, NY, United States - MB29MY | ecosystem: Environmental > Terrestrial > Soil > Wetlands > Peat | place: USA: New York...
TGGGTTTTCTATAGAAAAAAGAATTCGGTATCTCCTTAAACGTAGATTCTTTGTAAAGTCCAAACGATATGTTCTCAGGCATTTCGATTGTTCGGCCAGTCCAGTAATCGGTGTAAATTGTTTCAGGAAGGATTAATTTCTCGATATCATTTTTAATATTGTTAAATTGGTTCCTGTTATTCATTTGGATAATTATTGAAAATGACCTATTTAATGGATTAAAGAGGAATAAACGAATTCCATAGCACGCGTGCTCTTTTTCCCTAAGATATTCCTCTACGTTGGTTTTGACTTTGTCGGTGATGGAGGCTTTTGTGTAAATATCAGCAACAATGGGGTATCCAATATCAGGGTGGTTTTCTTGGGTTGTTGATCCAACGATTATTCCTTTCATTTCCATTTTCTTAACATGTTGGTAAACAATCTTTTCTGTAATTTTGTTTTTTCTGGCAATATCTCGGTAACTCTTTCGGCCATCCTCTAGGAGGGCTCTCAATATTCTGGCGTCAATATCGCTGATTATTTCTTTTTTGGTGTTGCTACACATACAAAGACGCAACATTCTTTTGATATCGAGTCTAGGCGACAAATCCTAATAAGGATTTTTTATATGCGGATAATTAGTCTTTTTTTACAGAAGACTGGGCAATTTTTCAGGTTGCACAAATAGTTTTAAATGGATTTTTGGCGCAAAGCAACGTCTTTAGCGAGCAAAAAAAGTGCTCGACTACTAAAATGATGAGAAAACATGAACAAAAAAATCACAGCTATTTTAGCAATAGTACTACTAACAGCAATCGTTGCAGCAAATTCAACCTCAACACCCAATGCGAACGCGCACACACCTGCTTGGTCACTTCCAACTTACATGTACGTCAGCGTTTCACCTAACCCTGTAGGCGTCGGACAAACAGTTTTCGTCAACTTATGGCTTAGTTGTCCGCCGCCAACGGCAAGCGCTCAATTTGGTGACAGGTGGCACAATATGACAGTCGTGGTTACTAAGCCTGATGGAACCAAGCAAATACTAGGACCGTTTTCATCCGATAGTTCAGGCGGAACATCAACTACATTCACCCCTGCTACTGTCGGCAACTACACTTTCCAGTCATTTTTCGGCGGACAAACACTTGCAGGCGACAACCCCGCTCCCCCACTATATCCAGGGGAACCACCTAACGCCGCTATTGGAGATTATTATCAACCCAGTATAAGCAGCATATTTACGCTAACAGTGCAATTGCAGCCAATAACATCCACGCCATCAACTCCGCTTCCGACCAGCTACTGGGCGCCACCGATAAATGCTTTGAACAACAACTGGTACTCAATTGCTGGGAACTGGCTAGGATTCGGTCAAGGAGTATATGCTGGAGTGTACAATGCTACCGGAAATTATGATCCATACACTACAGCACCAACGACCAGTCACATTCTTTGGACAAAACCTGAGGCATTCGGAGGCACAATCGGTGGAGAATTCGGTGGCAGCGAAACAGGCAACTACTATTCAACTGCGCAGTACGAAGTCAAATTCTCACCAATAATCGTTCAAGGCATCCTCTACTACACTGAATTTCCGGGATCTATAACTTATCCAGCAGCCAATGTCGCTGTAAACTTGCGAACAGGACAAACGATATGGACTGACAACGCCGCCAACTACGGTGGAGGTTCCCCTACACAAAGTGCCTTAACAGCCTCCGGCGTAGTCACGACTTTAGTTAACGGTCAAATACTCAATTATGTATCGCCTAATCAGTACGGAGCCGAAGCATACTTATGGAGCGTCGGAGTCCCCAATGGAATCAGCACTGCCCCTGGAACCACCGCCTATAACATGTTTGATGCAATGACTGGAGATTACATTTTAAGTGTTGTCGATGTCCCAGCGGGATTAGCCGGCATAGGCTGGTCAGCTACAGAAGATCAAAACGGAGATCTGATATGTTACTACGTTAACTCCACTAATCCAGTTGCACCGACTTTAGTTGCTTGGAACTCTACTCAGGCTGTCTTTAACTATGGACTCGCTACAGGGCTGGTCATACCAAGCTTGCCAATCAATAATCTTTGGACATGGAGGCCTCCGCAAGGCGCAGTGATTCCTGTAAGCTACGGAATACAGTGGGAGGCGCCATTGGCGAAAAACATTTCGGGTTCTCCGATAAGCCTCAGCCTCTCTGGAATTAGCAGCGGCGTGTTGTTTATGCAGGAATACGGCAATACAGGCGGTTTATTGGATGCCTTCCAATCAGGATGGATAGTTGAAGCAGGCTACAGTTCAATTACTGGACAGCTACTATGGGGACCTGTTAATCGAACCGAATCAGCAAATACGCGGGTATCATTCGGCAGTACCAGTAATGGTAATACTGGGGCTGCTATTGGAGACGGTGCTTGGGTAGAATGCAACCTCAATACGGAAACAGTTACAGGCTACAGCCTTCTTACAGGCAAGCAGCTTTGGGGACCAGAAACGCTTCCAAACGCTAATCCTTGGACTAGTCTTGGCTTGCAGCAAATTGTCGCCAACGGCGCAATCTACATTTGGACCTTAGGAGGAGACGTTTATTCCTATAACATCGCGACTGGCACTCTTATCTGGCAATATCACACTCCATCTGGCGGCATTGACTCTCCCTACGGCGTAGAACCCTTGTGGACTGCCGGCGGCAGAGGGTTAGTTGCTGGTGGCTTGCTTTTCCTAGCTGAAGGACACGAGTTCGCTCCCCCATTGTTCCATGGCGCACAACTGATAGCATTGAACACTACCAACGGGCAGCTAGTGTGGAGCATGACCGCTTTCGACGTTAACGGAGTTAAAGCTATCGCAGACGGAATCATGACGACACTCAACGCGTACGATAACCAGATTTACAGCTATGGAATGGGACCAAGTGCTACCACGGTTACTGCTCCTGGAGTTGGCGTAACAACTTCCACACCAATAACAATTTCTGGCACCGTGATGGACATCTCCGCAGGTTCACAGCAAGAAGCAGTCGCAGCCAATTTCCCACATGGTCTTCCATGCGTTTCCGACGCAAGCATGACCCAGTTTATGGAAGCCGTTTACGAGCAGCAACCAATGCCCACCAACATAACTGGAGTTCCAGTAATGATCAATGTTCTCGATTCCAACGGCAATTACAGAACAATTGGAACCACCACAACCACCGCCAGCGGCTTCTACAGCTTCAATTGGAAACCCGACATACCCGGCAACTACACCGTCACCGCCGTCTTCGCTGGTACACAATCATATTATGGCTCTTCTGCTCAAACAGCTTTCTACGCTAACGCTCCTTCAGCAACACAAGCGCCAACGGCAGCACCCCTCACTGGCTTAGCCTCAAACAACACACTAATGTACGGACTCGTAGCGATAATCATCGTGATAGTCATAATCGGCGCTGTTCTGGCGATGCTGATGCTAAGAAAACGACCATAAGCAAGAAAGTGGCAAAACAAAAACAACTTTTCCCTTTTTTTAGTCCTTTAAAATCATGAAAAAATGGCAAGAGATGAAAAGAATTGGCGCTGAGAAGGCTCTGGTTGCATTCAAAATAGCAGCAGTTGAAGAGTTTGCATTTTTCTTTTTCTCCTAAAAGAAAAAAATTCTCATCCTTTCGTTTCCAGAGCCTCAGCAAATCCTGCCTGTGATGTGATTTTTTTGAAAACATAGTTAGTCTAGCAGAGTGGAGCAGGAGGATTTGGACCCTCGACCTTTTGAGTCCAAAGTCAAGCGATCTAGTCAAGCCGATAATGCGAGGATTGTTCTATCAATCGGTCTAATGATAGGTTACTGTGATGACAGCCTTAAATATTTAAGGCATTCCAGTTATCCTGATGAGAGAAGAATACAATGACTAGAAAAGAAGAGGAAAACCAGCTTCTAAAAAGAGCCCAGGATTTTCTCAAGACAGCTGAATATCAAAAACGCGAGGCAGTCTACGACCTTGCTACTTTCAGTCTTGAACAAGCGTTGCAGCTTCACCTGAAAGCAAAGTTGTTATCCGAAGGAATTGATTATCCGAGGACACACAGCCTCAGAAGACTCTTGGAAATGCTTATTCGAACGGTTCCAGATAACAAGAAAACGATAATAGGAAACATTTTAGAAAATTGCACTCTTGAATTAGGAATGTTAGAAGACGCCTACATAACGTCAAGGTATGTTATGCGAGAGTTTACGAAAAAAGAAGCTGAAAAGCTGACTTCAGCAGTCAAGGAGATCATGAAAAATATCGGATGATATGTTAGTTGAGATGGCGCTTCAAAGGCAGGAAGCCTTCAACAACTTGCCGAAATATCTTGGAATTATTAAGAACGTTGCCTGCCGCCTTGATCCAAAAGCAAAGACCTACTTGTTTGGCTCCGCCAGGACAGTCGAGCATAACTACTCAAGCGACATAGACATTCTCTTAATAACGAGAGTGTCCCCTGCTAGGGTTTATTCTGAAATGTGGAAAGCGGGAATAACTGAACCGTTTGAGATTCACGTTTGTTCTTCTGAGAAAGCTGATTTCTTCAAATTAAAAGCCAATATCATGGAATTCTAACTATACAAAAAGCTATCCTTCTGAACTCTTTAAAGACGGGTACGCACTTACTAGTTTCCCCGGGTGCCCAGAAGAAATTAGAATGCTCCCGTGTTTTCGTAATGGACTGGGGGATTTGAACCCGAGCGGAAGTGGAGCTGTCACCCGCAAAACCCTCTTTTTTCTTCTAAAAGAAATTTTCATCCTTAGTTTCCAGAGTCTCAGCAAACCCCAACCTTTTTAAAAGAATCATTTGTCTTCCTTTTTTTATCAAATCTACGCCGAGGAATAGACTCGAACCCAAAACCGATTGAGACGTATCCATACCCTAAGAGGTTCAGATCTAAGTGTGGACTGGGGGGGATTTGAACCCCCGACCTCTTGAGTGCAAGTCAAGCGTTCATACCAGCTGAACTACCAGCCCTTGCTCTTTTCCCGAAGAATTAACTAATCAATGATATTTAGCTTTTGTCCGCGGAAAAACCCTGCTGGCAAGGATGTCAACAGCGGTTGATTGACAGAGGAGGGTTCGAGTAGCAGTCACAACTACATCTTGTTAAAAAAGGGAAGTTAGTTAATCATCCAGGGTTCTTCCATTAGATTCCTCACTTGATAAGTCTGATGCGATGTCTTTGCTTGAATGGCAGGAAAGCCCAACTGAACTAATTGCTGCTTTGCGCCAACTTGCTGGCAACTTCTGCGGGCGTTCAAGGGTTCCCCATATTCAAGAGAGTTTCCCATTCCTGCTTCCAAGGCAACCCCCAACCCACGCAATTCCGACATGTATTGGGTTCAATCAAGATTCGTCTCAACAACAAAATAGTTCAAACTATCCAACCCGCAAAAGTCGTTTCATGAGTGATACAGCTTTTTTAACCTGCAAGTTCAATTAAAATGAAAACTCAAAACAACAACGCCACCTCAACAACTTGACAGCTTACAAGTCGTTTTCAGAATGAGTTATATTTCCAAGGAACAGCTTTACTTCTTAAGCAAGGAGGTTAAGAATTGGAGTTCACGGTTGTCAAAATTGATCCGCCTAAAGACTGCAACGTGATCGTGGGGATGGCTCACTTTATAAAAACCGCTGAAGATCTATACGAAGCCCTCGTCAACTCTATGCCCAACATCCAGTTTGGCTTAGGTTTCTGCGAAAGCTCAGGACCCTGCTTGGTTAGGCACGAAGGAAACGATGCTGAACTGCGTCGAATGGCGGCGGAGAAAGCCCTCGAAGTAGGCTGCGGACACAGTTTCCTGATTTACCTAAAAAACGCTTTCCCGTTAAACGTTCTTGACAAAATAAAGAAAGTGCCTGAAGTCTGCACGGTCTTCGCTGCGACGGCTAACCCGCTGGAAGTTTTGATTGCTGAAACCGCTCAGGGCAGAGGTATAGTTGGGGTCGTTGACGGTCAAAAGAGCAGGGGCATAGAAACTGACGCAGACGTTGCGGAAAGACGCGCGTTTGTGCGGAAAATCGGTTACAAATTGGGCTGACCCGCTTATTCTTCAGCCTGAACGATGCCGTCAAAAAGGTGCTGATCTATGTTTCCTCCGCTTATCACCACAGCCACCGTTTTGCCTGCGAATGAATCTTTGTTTTCCAGAAGTAATGCTATGCCTGCGGCGCCTGAGCCTTCGACTACTTCTTTCTCGTTTTTCCAAATCAGGTAAACTGCCTGCCTGATTGACTCTTCTCTTGCCAGCGTCACTTCGTCGACGTATTGTTTGGCTATGTCAAATGTGATTGATCCCTTTTCTACGGCGCCTACGAGTCCTTCAGCGATGGTGTATCTTTCATGTCTGTGTGGCGGAACAATCTTGCCAGCCTTCAAAGACTCGTACATGACGGGTGAAGCCGCCGATTGAACCCCGATGACCTTGGCGTTTGGCTTTTGGGTTTTGACGGCGATGGCTATTCCTCCGATTAATCCGCCTCCCCCAACGGGAACAATGACCACATCGACACCTGGCTGTTCCTTCAGTATTTCCAGTCCGACTGTTCCGTGCCCAGCAACGATGCGTTCGTCATTGTACGGCGAAATGTAGAGGCGTCCTTCTTGAGCCGCAAGTTGCTTAGCTTTCTTCTCAGCCTCATCATAGGTCTCACCGTAAAGCAAGAGCTCTGCTCCAAACTGTCTTATCCCCCCCACTTTAACTTGCGGCGCGTGAGTAGGCACAACAATTTTGGCGTGAAAACCCAGCTTCTGCGCACCATACGCCACCGCTTGACCATGATTGCCCGCTGAAGCCGTAACTACACCTTTAGCTTTTTCCTCTGCCGACAAACTAAGAAGTTTGTTGATTACCCCGCGGACCTTAAATGAATGGGTTAGCTGCTGGTTTTCCAACTTCAGAAAGACATTCCCCTTTATCAATTCGCTTGCAAACTTTGACGGAATAAGCGGCGTCACCTTGGCGTAGGACGCTATGTTCTTTTGCGCCTGAACGATGTCTTCGAATGTAACCATTCTTTTCATCCCTGAGAAACCAGTTCAGCCTTACCTTGAATAACATGCGATAAACTATTTTTTAACTTTCCCTCATCCCGATGCCACAGTCGATCAATCGGTCCACTGTATAGATTTTATAGAAGTAAAGTTGCTTCATTAACTATAAAGGTAAAGCAGAAAAGCAAGAGGATTGTGCTTACATTTTGAGGGCTTTCACTCTGAGATGCTTGCTCTGCATGCATAAATCCCATTCCCTGCTATCTCAAAGCGAGAAAACCGAAAAAACTTGAATGGGTCGCGTGGCACAGGCTCCAGTGAAAGCACACCTTTCCCTTTCACGTGAGAAGCATGGGTAAACAAGCTAAGAAGGGCTTAAGAGAAACATTATTTGAATGGCTTTTACGCTTCATTAAGTTCAACATCATAGGCCTAGGCGGTTTCCTCGTTGTAACCTGCATATTCGTATTCGCATTCAGCTTTTTTGGCGAATGGACCTGGATAGTCGCCAGCGGCACCGGAGGTTTGCTGCAGTTTTTCCTAATCAGTTACTTAAACACAACAAAAATAGGAAAGATCTTCGAAAGCTCCAAACAAAGCAAACAGTAAGAAAGAGAAGGCCCAAAATAGAAAGCGGGAGCAAGCGTAAACTATTTTAGTTTACTTGGGAATCAAACCTTAACAAGATTTCAGGACTGGTATTTTTATGGCTTTAGAGAGAAATATGGCTCAACTTGAAGCTTACAAGCAACAACAAACCCAAGAGCAGCAAAAGCTGAGAGATAGAATGGATAAAATCAAACATAAAATCGCCATTATCAGCGGCAAAGGCGGAGTTGGAAAAAGCACCGTAACCGTAAACCTTGCAACGGCCTTTGCAGCCAAGGGGTTTAGAGTTGGGATTTTAGACGCCGATATTCATGGACCAAGCGTGCCTAAACTTTTGGGGTTGGAAGGTCGGAAGGTTAAGTATGGTCCTCCAGGCGCTTTTCCAGTTGAAGGTCCTCTGGGTATTAGGGTTATGTCGATTGAGTTCTTTTTGGCTGAGGAGGCGCCGACGATTTGGCGTGGACCGCTCAAGATGCGGGCGATTAGGCAGTTTCTTGAGGAGATTGTTTGGGGCGAACTGGATTTTTTGTTCATTGATTTGCCGCCTGGGACGGGTGATGAACCGCTAAGCGTTGCGCAGTTGTTGCCTGAAATGGACGGGGTTGTCATCGTTACGATGCCGACTGGTCTGTCAAGCAGTGTGGTTAAGAAGGCAATCACCTTCGCTGAAACCCTTAACATGCCCGTCGTCGGCGTTGTGGAAAATATGAGCGGGTTTGTCTGTCCCCATTGTGGCACGAAAACCGAGATTTTTGAGTCAGGAGGCGGCGAAAAAATGGCTAAAGAAATGGCGGTAGCATTCCTGGGCAGCATCCCCATTGACCCGAAAATCGGCGTTGACTCGGACAAGGGCGAACCGTTCATTGTGGCGCAGAAGGATTCCGCGGCAACGAAGGCTTTCATGCAAATCGTAGAAAAAATCCAAGCAAACCTGAAAAGCTAGAAAGACACAGCCTTCAGGCGCCAATTCGAAAAGGCGATCTCGTAGAAAGCTTAAAGCACCAAACCAAAAAACAACCAAACCGCAAAGAAATGCCAGCGCCGAAAAGCCGCGTACCTTATCAACCCATATTTCTGGAGGCGGCTTTTGTCTTCACGATAGTTGTCTTCTACGTTTGTTGCCGGTGGTGGCCGCCTGTTGTCTTTTGTTGACGTTAGTTGACTTTAGTTGACTTTTGTAGACGACAGTTGACGATAGTTGACTTTAGGGGACGGTAGTTGACGCAACCTGCAAACATTTCAAGCCCCAAATCATAAAAGGAACCCAGAACACAAAGAAAAAAATTTTGTTATAGAAACCATCGGCCTGCCCTTCTGTAGCCTTCTGTCTTTACATTTTCCAGCGACTATTCTATCATGTTTTAGCGTGTTATAAAGTAAAATAGCATATTTTAGCTTACAGTTGCAACTGATCCAAGCCCCAAACCATAAAAGCAACTCAAAACACAAAGAAAAAATTCTCGGTGTTGCAACTTTCACCAAACAAGAAGCAGTAACAAAAACTCCAAAAAACTAACTCGCAAAAAATCTTAAACAATGTAAAAAATTTGAGAGCTTAAAAAACTCCCATTTTTGTGTTTTGTTGGTCGCGTGGTTTACTCTTTTGCCATGCTGATTTCGATCGTTGAAACCATCCTGGACCTGTTTTCGCCTTCTCTTGGTGGCATTTCGGCTGTTCCGATTGCGATTTTGCTGACCTTGATGTCTTTGATGAACCGGCTTCTTGTTATCTCTGCAACGTCAACGGCGGTTGTTATTGCTTGTCCTCTGGCTTTCAAGGTTATTTCTTTTTGCCCGCTGGAGAAAGCTGTTATGAGAGCGAGCACATAGCTCATTGGTGGTTTGTTTCCAACGAAGACGACATCACTTGATTTTTCCTGCACTTAATATCACTCCTTTTTATTGTTCATTGCGGAAGTACCCCATAAGTAAGCTAAACTTCCTAATAAATACAATTCAGTCTTAACACGTAAGCAAGCGCCAAAGCGGCAGCAGGATGATCCCATTTCTCGCCAAAAACCAGTTATTCACAATCTAATCTCTTAGGCTGTAAACGAAAGTTCATAACACCCAACCTACAATAATAGTTTTCCACGGTCACGTGGATCAATGATTGGAGAACTTGCTGCTCTAGGCGCCTCCTTATGTTGGGCAATAGCGCCAATACTTTACAGAGAAGCCCTACTAAGCACCAAACCCGTCTCCGCAAACATCGTGCGTTGTGCAACAAACGCGGGCGTCATGGTTGTTTTACTGTTGATTTTCGGTTTAGCTGGAACCTTAGCTCGGCTGCCACTGAACACCATGATTTTGGTCATCGTCAGCGGCGCAGTCGGATTGGGGATCGGAGACACACTTTACATGCTTGGCCTAAAATATGTCGGTGTCTCACGTGCGGTTCCTCTGGCAGCAACTTACCCCCTTTTCGGCTTGATTTGGGCAACAACACTTCTGGGTCAACCCTTGTCCATCGTCGAAGTCGTTGGCGCCGTCGTAATAATCTTCGGCATCTGGCTTTTGAGCAGAGAAAAAAGACGTGAGGACACAGGCATCAAAGGCAGATTGGTTTTCATAGGTCTCGCCGTGAGTTTGGCTACGGCGGTTGTCTGGTCGGTCAGCATCACCATGATGAACGTAGCTGTCTCCGGTGAAACCGCATTGGGCGCAAACTACGCGATTATAACGCTGAGAATCGCGTCTGTCGCCTTGCTACTCATGCTGCTTGCGCCCTTCATAGACAAAGAACACGGCTTTCTAAAGATGAAGCGAAGCACGGTCATAGCGTTATGCATCGGCGGGTTAGTGGCAAACGGCGTCGGATGGCTACTGCTGAACTACAGCTTCCTAAACACGACCCTAACGCGGGCAACAGTGATTTCTTCCACCTCGCCTCTTTTCGCCGCAGTCGCCGGCTTCACGCTTTTCCACGAAAAAATGACAACAAAAGCTGTTCTAGGAGCAATAGCCATCGTCGCAGGAATCTGCATAATCTTCATACTGTAAATTCTTCCAGCAATGCATTTTTGAAAGAACGGTAAAGTTTTATATGCCAAGCCTTAAGGGAAGAGTGCAGGCTGGAGAGTTCTTCGGTGTCGGTGTCGCCTAGTCTAAGGGAAGTTTTAGGGAGAAGAATCGCTGGAGAAATAATTCTTTCAAGCAAACCAGGTGCCACCATGCGCAAGTGGCGAGAGCTCTTCGCTGTTTCCCAACTTACGCTTTCCGAAACCATGGGGCTCTCGTCTTCAGCCGTGATAAGCGACTACGAAAGCGGACGACGCAAAAGTCCAGGCGCCAAATTCATCCGCCGCTTCGTCCTCTCACTCCTACACATTGACGAGCAGAAGGGCAGCCGCTTCATACGGGAATTCGCGAAGCTAACCAGCTCGCCGAGCATGGCGGTTGTTGATCTGCGCGAGTTCCCGATTCCTGTTCGAGTTGAGTATTTATGCAAGGCTATCGGCGGCGAAATCGTAGCATGCAAAGACAAGTATGTTAAAGAAGTTAACGGGTACACAGTTGTCGACAGCCGAAAAGCAGTTGAAGCATATTCTGGCTTAGAGTACTCGCAGCTCTTTGGGTCGACGACGGATCGGGCACTTATCTTCACAAACGTGGAAGAAGGCTCCCTGCCCATGATGCTTGTTCGAGTAAGCAGCCTCAAACCGCGACTTGTAGTATTCCATAAAACCCCACCTGACGCCGAAGCCATACGCATAGCCGAATACGAGCAGATCCCACTCATCTACTCGTCTGCGCCCACGTTGGAGCAACTGGTTAAGTCTCTGCGAAAACTGTACCGTATTGCCCTGCGTGTAAAACTTGGCAGGCGACGAGTTCGTCCACCACCAAAAATTAGTGCATAGACGCTGAATCAAAAAGGAAGTCTATGTGTAAAAAGGGATGGCTGAGTCGTTTTTGTAGTCTGTTGTGAGCACGTTCATGGCGCTAAGAACTGCTTCCATGCTGGCTTTAACGATGTCTTCGCGTACTCCCAATGCTGTTACTGCCCTGTCGCCTTTACGCATCCGCACCACCACTTCAACCATCGCGTCCGTGCCGCCTGTGATGGCTTTAACCTGGTATTGCTCCAGAATGATGGGTTCAACCTCCGCGATAGCGTCTTTCACGGCGTTTATCGTTGCATCTACGGGTCCGACGCCGACTGCTGTGCCCCAAACGTCTTTGCCGTTTAGCCGAAGCCTAACTGAGGCGGTCGCCGTAACTTTGTCGCCGCCGACAAACGTCATCTCCTCCAGTTGAATCGGCTTTTCCTTGCTCAAACCCATAACGGTCTCCGCAATCGCCAAGACATCTGCATCCATCACCGTTTTGCCCTTATCACCTAGGTTTTTGATGCGTTGGAAAATCTCCTTGAACTGTGCCTCTGAAGGCCGAAGACCCATGTTTTCTAAGGATACCTTAACAGCGTGCGACCCTGAATGTTTCCCAGCAGATATGCGGCGAGTAGCTCCGACAAGCTCAGGCGCTATCGGCTCATAAGTCAGCGGGTTCGCAAGCATTCCCTGCGTGTGGATTCCTGACTCATGGGTGAAGGCGTTTTCGCCGACGATCGCCTTGTTCGGCTGAACGTAGACGCCGGTTAAGCGCGAAACCAGCTGGGATGTCCCGTAGATCAACTCGGTTTTTATGTTCAGGTTCAGTTTGTAGAGCGACCGAAGGGTGAGGACTATTTCTTCCAGCGAGGCGTTTCCCGCGCGTTCGCCGAGCCCGTTTATGGTTGCATGGGCTTCTTCTGCGCCTGCGCCCAAGGCGGCGACTGTGTTGGCGACTGCCATTCCAAAGTCGTTGTGGCAGTGCACGCCAAGTGGAACCTTCACTTTTTCTTTGAGTTTAGAGAAAAATTCGGCTGAACGCTCCGGAGTCAAAATCCCTACGGTGTCGCATGCCGTAACTCTATCAGCTCCAGCGTCAACTGCCGCCGAAAACGCCTTAGTCAGGTACTCGAAGTCCGATCGGGTAGCGTCTTCCGCCAGAAACTCGACAACTAAGCCGTGAGCCTTCGCGTACGCAACGCATTCGCTTGTGGTTCCAAGAATCTGCTGTCGTGTCTTGTGGAGTTTGCATTCAATGTGCAGATCTGACGTTGGGATAATCATGCTTATAGCTGAAGAGCCGCTTTTCACCACGGCGTCAATGTCATTTTTTGTTCCTCTTGCCGCGCTTGAGATTTGAGCCCGAAGTCCCTGCTTGGCGATTAGGCTGACGGCTTCCATTTCTCCTTCGGAAACCGCTGCGAACCCTGCTTCGATGACATCTACGCCGAGCTCGTCTAGCCGCTGCGCTATTCTGAGTTTGTTTTCAGGTACAAGTGATACTCCGGGTGTTTGTTCCCCGTCTCTTAGAGTGGTGTCTAAAAACTTTACTTGTTTTGGGAAGCGGTTAAATAAAGCAATACCCCACTTGAAGTCACATCTCTTTTTTGAGCGTCAACCTTAAATATAAAATTATTGGTGAATCTATGTTGCATAAAAGTGAAATGTTATGAGAAGCGACGAAATCAAACTTGGACCCGAACGGGCACCGCACCGCGCCCTATTGAAAAGCTTAGGTTTGACTGACGAGGAAATAGCTAAACCCTTCATTGGAATAGCTAACAGCTTCACCTCAATTGTTCCAGGGCACATTCACCTGCGGGCTTTAGGCGAAGCCGTGAAAGAAGGCATCTTGGAAGCAGGCGGAACCCCGTTTGAATTCAACACCATCGCCGTATGCGACGGCATAGCTATGGGACACGAAGGCATGCGCTACAGCCTCCCAAGCCGCGAACTCATCGCTGACTCAGTCGAAATCATGATTCAAGCCCACCGCCTAGACGGGTTGGTGACAATTTCAAACTGCGACAAGATCACTCCGGGCATGCTTATGGCAGCGGCGAGACTCAACGTCCCCGCGATAGCTGTCACAGGCGGACCCATGGAGTCAGGCATACTTGAAGGGCAGAAAGTCGGCGTCAACAACGTCTTCGAAGCCGTCGGCAAAGTCTTCGCAGGCAAAATGACCCCCGCGGAGTCGGCTGCACTGGAAAACGTCGCGTGCCCAGGATGCGGCAGCTGCAACGGCATGTTCACAGCCAACACCATGGCATGCATGACCGAAGCGCTCGGAATGTCCCTGCCATACTGCGCAACCGCCCTAGCGAACGGCGCATTTAAACAAAGAATCGCCAAAGAGTCAGGCGTCAAAATCATGGAGCTGGTTAAATGGAACATTTTGCCCTCCGAGATTATGACTCAGAAAGCCTTCGACAACGCCGCCGCAGTAGACATGGCTTTGGGCGGCTCAACAAACACTGTCTTGCACCTCACAGCCATCGCCAACGAGGCGGGAGCTAAACTTAACCTTTCAACATACGACGAAATCGGACGCAAGGTCCCACATCTATGCAGCATGGTTCCCAGCGGCTGCTATGACATGGCAGACCTCGGCAACGCAGGCGGCTTACCCGCACTGATGGGCGAACTCAAACCCCACATGCACTTTGACGCCTTAACCGTGACGGGAAAAACCGTGGGCGAAAACGTATCAGACGCCAAAGTCATCAACCCCGAGGTTATCCGTCCGCTAAGCAACCCCGTTCACAAGGAAGGCGGCATCGCAATTTTGCGGGGCAACCTGGCGCCTGGGGGCGCAGTCGTCAAAATGGCGGCTGTTTCACCTAAGATGATGAAGCATCAGGGTCCAGCAAAAGTTTACGATTCCGAGCACTTGGCGGAGGAAGCTATGAAACGCCGCGAAGTCGTGGCAGGCGACGTCGTAGTTATCCGCTATGAAGGTCCCAGAGGTGGCCCTGGAATGCCTGAAATGCTCATACCCACAGCAACCATCGCGGGGATGGGTTTGAGCGAAAGCGTAGCACTAATCACCGACGGAAGGTTCTCTGGTGCGACGCGTGGACCATGCATCGGGCACGTTGCGCCTGAAGCCTTCGACGGCGGACCTATCGCAGCACTTCGGAACGGTGACACCATAACTATTGACATCCCAGATAGGGTTCTTCGTGTTGAGCTGACAGACAAAGAACTAAAGGAACGCTTAGCCGCGTGGAAGCCAAGAAAACCCAAGATCTCCAAAGGCTACCTCAGCCGCTACACGCCGACGCTGTCAGAATAAGGTAAGAACCCTTTAGGTGCTCATCTATATGGGCTGTTTGTGGTTGTGGCGTGGCTACTGCAAACGTTTTTACGCCAAAAACCCCTGGTTTTTCATGAGTTTCCGCTGCCAAGCGGCGGATTTTTTGCGAGGGTAGGCTGGTTGCGTGGTTATTGTGGTTATGGTTGAAGGCATGCAAGTTAAAGCTAAGCGGATTTCTTCGAACAAGCTTGTTAAAGAATGGAAAACTCTGTCCAGCAAGGCGATGCCAAAAATTAAGGCTTTTAGGATCAGCGACGAAGACTTCAACAGCATTGTTAAGCAGCGGCATTGCTTTGAGGATGACATGAGGGAGATCGAGGAGTGGGGGCGGCTTCTGTCAACCAGGGGCACTGACGCCTGCGTGTTTAACGCTAGCGAAAACGAAGACGCCCAATACATCATCCTTGTGCGTGAAAACCCCTTCCACCCGATGGACAAAATCATTCTGCACGAGCTTTCACATATCGCAAGAGGCGACCTCTAGCCGCTAACTGTCTTCACAACGGATTCAGCGAAAAGCTTCAACCCATCAACCCGCGGCAAATCCGCAAAGTAGAGCATAAAACACGTCACACCCAAATTCACATAAACCCTAAGCTGCTCCAGAATCTGCGCTGGGGTACCCGCCAAATTAACCTGCTTAAACTCTTTCAGGCTTAAACCCAAAACATTTTTCTCTGCAATTTTCTTTACAAGCTCTCCTTCGTTCTTGGCTATAAGTACTTGTCCGCCAGGCCAACAGCTCTTCTCAATGCCGCCGAAATCCCTGCCAATCGAGTTGAACGCCCTCTCTAAGACCCAGAGCTTCCGTCTGTAAAGCTCAACAGACGGCAGAAACCCGAAGTCGAACCTGTCGGCAAATGGAGCCGTCGTCTTCCGCAGCAACAAATCGCCGCTGCCTCCCACAGTTATGGGCGGGTAAGGTTTCTGAACGGGTTTAGGCAGGCAAACCGCATCTTTCAGTTGGTAATGCTTTCCCTCAAAGCTTGCCTGATCACGGGTCCAAAGCCGCTTTATAACTTCTAAGGACTCGCATAGCCGCTCAATCCGTTCCGCGGGCTTGGGAAAATCAAACCCATAAGCCGCATGCTCAGCCATCCCAATTCCAGCCCCCACCCCAAACTCCAATCTGCCGCCTGAAACTACATCGAAAGTCGCCGCCTGCTTCGCCAACAAAGCGGGGTTACGATGTACCGTGCAGGATACCATGGTTCCAAGCCGCACCTTGCTGGTCAAGGCGGACAGCGCGGACAGGGTCGTCCAAGGCTCAAGAATCGGCCAGTCATCATGCATCAAATGGTCATCAAGCCAAACCGAATCATAACCCAAATGTTCACACTCCAAAACAACGTCTCGGACAAGGCTGAATATTTCCGCTTGGTCTTTCGGGAACGCATAGAATGGTAGGAACACGCCGAATTTGAGTTTGCCCAAGCCACACATCAGCCTGCTAAGCGACAATTTAAGAGGTTAATTGGGAGGCAAGTAATTAGCCTTTGCCAGGTCTTTGAACTCGGGATTTAAACTTTGTTTGGAAGTAACTGACCGAAACCGCTAAGTTGTACTTGCTACAATGGTACTACTTACAGGTTGAAGTTGAACATGGAGGAGGTACTCGTAACACGCAAAGGGCAAATAACGGTTCCTATTGCATTGAGGCGCAAATACGGAATAAAGGAAGGCATGAAGATTACAGTGGAAGACTCAGGCTCAAGTATAGTTCTCAAAGTTGTGCCCCGGTTTGAAGATCTTATTGGTGTCGATGCTGGAAAAATAGATTTGGCGAAAGCTTTAGAAGGGTTGGACAAGATGCGCTCAGAAGATAGATACTGATGAAAGCCGTTATTGACACACGCTTCTTAATCCATAGCATGGCAAGCCAGGACGATCAATTTGAAAGATGGGCGAAATTAATGCTGGAAACTCTTCAAAACCAAGGAAACCTCGGAACTGTTCCCTCAATCGTAATACTTGAATTTTACAAATTCGAACTTGAAAACCTTGGAAAAGAAATTGCTGAATCAAGAGTTAATTCACTTCTTAAATTAGACCTTAAAATAAGAAACCTTGATATACCTATTGCAATCGAAGCTGCCAAACTGCGATGCAAGTATGCTGAGCTGCCAACAGCCGACGCCATAATCGCGGCAACAGCCATTGCAATGGGCTGCGATTACGTCTTGACTGACGATCGACATATCAAGCAAATTAAAGAAACCAAAACAAAATGGATCTAACTGCTTTATCTAAGCCTTTTTGTCGTCAAATAAATGCTTGCCCAATTCATCTTCGCAAGTCTGCTGTTGGTTGAAGCGAGATTTGATAACATGATTTAGAGCGTGGAGGGAAAAACTGTGGGTGCGCAGATTTTTGTTTTAGACGCAGACTGCCGTTGATCCAAGCCAAAAACAAGAAAGCAACCCAGATCACAGTGAGCAAAAGTCTTTGTTCTAACGCACTCTTCCCCATTCTTGAGCACGCCTCTTAAGATTACTTTTCGAGTTAACGGCGGCGTGTATCTTATTCCCCTTTAATTTTGGGGCTGTCTAATCCTGCCTTAAAGTGTATAATATTGTATAAAAGTGTACAAAAGTGTATGAAAGTGTATAATATTGTCTTCTTTGGTCTCAACCTGGAACCAATCCAAGCCCCAAACCAGAAAAGCAACTCAAACCACAAAGAAAAAAAATTACGTGGTTCTGCAGACAGGAGTGCCTCACATTTATGGCTGAGAACCAACACCAAAACAGTGTGAAAGGATGTTTTATTTGGGACAAAAACACAAGCTTCTGTTTCAGCAGCGCCGCCAACCTTATATCTGAAGAATGCGCCTAAACTTACTTCCCGACGTTTAAGCCGGACAGTTAACCCAAAACAAAACAACGTGAAAAAACATGTATGCGGACACCAAAATCCACCTCGAAGCGCCAAACCAGCATTCAACAAACCTTATCTACCGCCAACACAATCCTTATATTTGCGATAGCCGCTTTTAACTGAACTTAGCAACATGGGTTATACCATTAGCAAGATGCAACTCCCCACCGTCATCGATGAGGAGTGAAGGGTGATTGGCTTCGCCAAGACACGCGCGAAGATCAAAATGACACCATGCATAGGCCAAACAAGAAGAAGCAACGACGCAACAACACGAAAATATATACGATAAGTGAATTTCACCAAACGCCAAACAAACACCACCTATGGCCCGAAACATGCCACGCTGTCTGGAGGATGGCTCGGCTTGAGAGCCGAAGAAGGGCGCGGCAAGCCGCGATACCGCCCCGGGTAGGCGCATGCAGCCTTAGATCCGGGGGTACCCGAATGGGACTTCCTAGTTAATGTTCCTTCACAGGAACGGGAACTCCCCGAACGGAAGCATCTTAGTAGGGGAAGGAAAAGAAACCAACACGGGATTCCCTTAGTAGCAGCGAGCGAACTGGGAAAAGTCCAAACCGAATCCCACATAGAAATATGCGGGAGATGTAGAGTTAAGGGCCCGGCTTCCTCTTCGCTGGTTAAGCTGAAGTAGCCTGAAAAGGCTCGCCAAAGAGGGTGACAGCCCCGTAAACATACACCAGAAAGAGTTGAGCTGGAGTCCCAGACTACCATACCATGGCTTTGGTATGGAAAGTTGGGAGTCACCAACTTCCAAGACTAAATACGCCTCAAGACCGATAGCGCACTAGTACGGTGACGGAAAACTGAAAAGTACCCCGTAATGGGGGTGAAAAGTGCCTGAAACCAGACAGTTACAGACGTGCGCGGCCCAGAAGAAACGATCCTTTCCAAAGGAACCCGCTGTAAAACGGCAGTACGAGGAAAGGGGATCAGGGTCGCGCGTTCCGTCTAGAAACACGGGCCGGGGAGTTTATGGCTATGGCAAGCCTAAGGGTCAAAAACCCGTAAGCACAGGGAAACCAACAAGCGCGCAACCGCAAGGCCAGGCGCAGGGTACGAAAGTGCCCGAAGTCATAGCCATACATACTAGAAACCAGACGATCTAGTCCTGGGCAGGGCGAAGCTAGGCGAAAGCCTAGTGGAGGCTCGAAAGGGTTCTAACGTGCAATTTGTTCCCCAGACCTGGGACTAGGGGCTAAAGACCAATCTAGTCTGGTGATAGCTAGTTCCTTCCGAAGTGGGCCTGAGCCCAGTCCCGAGCGAGGTAGCGTGTGGGGTAGAGCACCGATTGGAAAACAAGGACCCGAAAGGATCCACTTTCCTTTCAAACTACGAATCCACGCGCGCCGTAGACCTTGGGAAACGGGTTACAGGGGGTAAGCTCCTGGACCGAGAGAGGGACAACTCAGACTGAGGTTAAGGTCCCCAAGTGCTGGCTAAATGTCAAACCAAAGGGCGTCGTCAGCCTCAGACAGCGGGGAGGTAGGCTTAGAAGCAGCCATCCTTCAAAGAAA
>Ga0326727_10012608_pt1 | contig 19167 bp, 10 predicted proteins | sample MB2enrmetagenome_FD_207643 | JGI IMG/M metagenome (GOLD analysis project Ga0326727, IMG submission 207643) | Lab enriched peat soil microbial communities from McLean, Ithaca, NY, United States - MB29MY | ecosystem: Environmental > Terrestrial > Soil > Wetlands > Peat | place: USA: New York...
CAAACGGATGTATGCGCGACAGAACCCCAAAATGCACGCGTGGGATGTGGACACGCATTTTGTCCTGCGGCGGGGAGCCAGCGGATTGTATGTCTATCTCATTGTGAATCACCCGGCCGATTATCCGGCCTTGGAAATGGACCAATACCTGATGATCTGGCCCGAGCCGAACCTCGACGGACAGTATCTGTTGGAGAAAATCTACGTGGATCAAGCCCGCCATTGGGAACTGCCTTCGCCCAGTGATTTGGCCAAGGCCGAGAAGACACCTATCAAAGAGATTGTCAAGCTCACCACGGGACTATGGAAAGGCATGTACGACTGCAAGTATATGTACACCGCTCGTTACTGGGACCTCGGGTGCTGGGGATTTGCCAGCGACCGGAACCAGCTCGGCGAATGGGTGGTCTTCGGCAGCCACGAATTCTTCAACAACGGTCCCACGATGTCGGATCTGACTGCCGCCAGCGATCTCGTTCAGGTCATGTTCAATATGAACCACTACAACGGCACTCCGGTCAAAATCACGCAGGGCGAGACGTGGCAGAGAATTTATGGCCCTTTCCTTCTGTACTGCAATTCCAGTGCCGCCGGTGGCGACGGTTGCTGGGCGGACGCCAAGCGCCAAGCGGAAGCCGAGGAAGCAGCCTGGCCGTATGCCTGGCTGACAGACAACAGCGCCTATCCGTTGCAATCGGCCCGGGGCACGATCACGGGCCGGTTCGTGGTCAAAGATGCGCTCAAGCCGATGGTCAATGGCGCAGCCGCATGGGTTGGCGCCACTCAACTCGATCCCGGCAGCAACTGGCAGTTTGATTCAAAACACTATCAATACTGGGTGCAGGCAGATGGGGCCGGGAATTTCTCCATTCCTCATGTCCGTCCCGGCACTTACACGCTCTACGCGTTCACTACCGGCGCCGTGGGCGAGTTCTCCCAAGCCAATATCACGGTAAAACCGGGTGTAACCACGGCGCTGGGAGATGTTGTCTGGAAAGTGTCTCATCCAGGCGCCAGCATCGCGTGGGAGATCGGTGTGCCGGACCGCACGGCGAAGGAATTTCGACATGGGAACGACTATTTCGTCCCCTATCTGTGGCAGAAGTTTGCCGGTGAATTTCCAAATCCTCTCGAATACACCGTCGGCGTCAGCAACTGGTCGAATGACTGGAATTACGTGCACTGCGGCTATCCACAAGGGGAAAAGTGGAGTCCGTGGAAGTGGCGGATTCATTTCAACCTGCCCGGCGTACCGCCCATGGGCAACGCGACGTTGATTCTGGCTTACGCGAGTTCGTATTACGGTCGCACGGAAGTGTACGTGAATGACGAAAGTAAAAAGCTCACGATGGTCTGTCCGTCCGTTGACGGGGGCAACGCCCTGATCCGCGAGGGCATCCATGCCAAATACTGCGTCGAACAAGTGCCCATTCCCGTGTCGCTGCTCAGAACGGGAAAGAACACGATTACACTGGTTCAAGGAGAGAACCGCTACGACCGTCCGTTTTTCCACGTCATGTACGATTACCTGAGCTTGGAGTTGCCAGCCGGCTCCTCCATAACCAGGTAGATTGTTATGATGATGCAGTTCTTGTTCTCGCTTCAGCCCGGCGGTCCGCTCGCGTGACGTTTACGAGTTTTCACGCTGCGCGGGTTGCCGATTCTGTCGGCGATTTGGAAGCTGCCCGCGCGGTTTTCGCGGGTATTGAACAAATACGTGGTGGGCAGGGTGTCTTGGCAATGACAAAAGTTGGCATGCTGGGTGTGTTCGAAACCACTCGCGATTCAATGGTTGCCGCCATCAAGGGTTACGTACAGCGCGACCACCCTGTAGTTCATGAAGAAGCACCGGACATTCTGGTCCGGCCGGGCGTAGTAGCAGTAGCCTTTTTTTCCGTCGATGTCCTTGTACAGCACGCCTGCGGAAAAATCCAAAGGCTTGCCCACAACCGTTTCAGTCGGCGAACCAACGACCTGTAGAACCTCATCCAGCGAAGAACCGAGGTGAACCTTGCCGCGCCAACTGAACCCCGGCCCGGGCCGTTCACTCCGCAATTCCTCCACGTTCCCATCTCTGACCATAACCTGCACGCCTCTGGGATACCGAGCGATGTAAATGGCGGGCAGGTTGTTCTTCTCAAAAGTCTGTAGCTTCCCGGTCTTCTCGTCTCCCCAGACGTATTCCTGTGGCTCGCCCAGCACGCGGATCACGTCCTCAACGGTGGTTCCCTTCTTACTGAGTTGAACGATCTTCGCGTCGAGGTTCGGATCCGCCTTGGCCACGACGATGTCCTCACCCTCACCGATTGTCAGGTACAATGCGCCAACTTTGTAGTTTCTGAAGAACATCCTGACATTCTGGTCCGGCCGGCTGTAGTAGCAGTAGCCTTTTTTTCCGTCGATGTCCTTGTGCAGCACGCCTGCGGAAAAATCCAAAGGCTTGCCCACAACCGTTTCAGTCGGCGGACCGACGACCTGTAGAACCTCATCCAGCGAAGAACCGAGGTGAACCTTGCCGCGCCAACTGAACCCCGGCCCGCCTTCGCTGCGCAATTCCCTTACAGCGCCACTACTGATCCACACATGCACGCCTCGGGGGTACCAAAGGATGTAGTTTCCCGGTAGGTCGTCTTTTTCAAAAACCTGTTCCTTTCCGGTCTTCTCGTCTCCCCAGACGTATTTTTCCGGCTCGCCCAGCACGTGGATCACGTCCTCGACCGTGGTGCCCGGCTTGCTGAGTTGAACGATCTTCGCGTCGAGATCGGTCGAAGCAAGCCTCGGCTGATCCGCCGCCGGCGCTGGCGCCGGCCCCATTGCAAGGCAGATCGCGCCGGTGACAATGGTGGCCAGTGATGTTCGCGCGTTCATAAGTTTGCTCCTTTGCGGTTCAGGGTTGTTTGGTCTGGTCGGGAGCGGCTTCGCCACCAGGCGCGTTTCCATTCCAACGCAAGACGCTGTATTGCGGTTTCATCCCCGCAATTGTCACGTCCCCGCTTTTCCATTCGAGGAACATGTAAACACGACCTTTGATCTCTTGGATGTCGTAATGTTCAGCGGTCTTGTCGCCATGATGAATCAAAACGCCTTTGGTCCACGTGTACCACGGCCTCGATGTTTTGCCGTTCTCCAAGAAGGTCAGCTTGAAAGGGATAAGTCCGCCGCTCCTCCACTTTGGTTTGTGTGGATCGAAAACAACCGGGTTGGCGACGAAGTCCACGCTTTCCCATTCGCCGATGACTTGCGGATCGTTCACGAAAGGAAGATCGATGTTGTCGGTGCTGCCGACCGCCACCGTGAATTTCGTGTCGCCCAGCGCGCCCTGCCACTGGCCGCCGCCAATGTACTGCATGATGAAATGGCCATCCGCTCTGGACGGCCATTTGGGGTCGTGCTGTCCCCCATAAGTGAATTTGAAGTCGCGCAGTCCCTTGTAGCTTACTACGAACGGCGTAGCGCTGTCCCTGTATTCAGCGACCGTCACCTGCAAGTCGTCGTAGCCGGCGCCGGCCTCTCTCAACTGGCGTCCGACCTCGTTCCGAATTCTTTTCGCCGCCACGGCATACGGATTCTGCTCAAGGCGCGCTGTTTCAAAACCGGAAGCCATCCGCCAAAACACAAACGCCGCGACCGGAATGGCGAGGAGCAGCATCGCGACCGCGACGGGGGCGAACACCGCTTTCCAACCGCCGGTGGACGCATGACCGTCTCCGGATGAATCCAACTCGGGCAGCAGGTCCAGCGGGATGGCAAAGCCCCGCAGCAGGCGGATCGCCACCACGAAACATAGGAGGATGCAGATTGCGCCAAAGCAGACAGTGCCGGTGAAAAGGCCCGCCCTGTGACCGAAATGCGAGCCGAAGGCGACTCCGAAAAACAAACTGGCCGCGAGAGCCAGGAAGAGGGACCGGATTGCGCGCATTGCCAGCGCCGGCCAATTGATTACACGCTGGCCGTTGCGCCGCACTACCAACGGTGGCCAGATCCGGTATTTCAAGTATCTCCAGAAGTCGTGCGCCGGCGTTTGATTTGCGGTGGGAGCGCCGGCAGAACCGGGTTGCGGGATGCCGGCGATGGTCTCCACTTCGGTCTTCAACACGCTGGCCTGCTGGTACCGGCGCTCGGGTTCCTTCTCGAGCGCGCGCAGTACCACTTCATCAAGGCGCACGTCGACCTGCACTTTCCGCGACGGCGGCTCGATCCGCCGGGCCGGCAATTCGCCGGTGAGCATCTGGTAGAACACCACGCCCAGCGAGTAGATGTCGGCCCGGTGATCGACCTCTTGCGGGCGCTCATTCTGTTCCGGCGCCATATACTGGGGCGTGCCGATCACCTGCCCGGCTTCCGTCGGCGCGGGCGATACTGGCGCGACCATCCCGGTTGCGGCCGTTTCCGGCGCGTCGCCTCCGACCAGCTTGGCCAGCCCAAAGTCGGCGACCTTCACACGCCCGGCGCGGTCGAGCAGGATGTTTTCCGGTTTAATGTCGCGATGCACGATGCTGTGATCGTGGGCGTACTGGAGCGCATCGCAAATCTGGGGCACAATCGCCAGTGCTTCACGCGGCGCGATGCGTCCCGCGTTGAGCAGTTGGCGCAGGTTCACTCCGTCCACAAACTCCATGAGAAAATAGAACAGCCCATCCGTCCGTCCGAATTCGTAGAGGGTGACGATGTTCGGGTGGTTGAGCCTGGCCAGCGCCTTCGCCTCGCGGGCGAAACGGTCGGCAAATGCCGGGTCGATGCTGACGCTCGGCGGCAGGATTTTCAAGGCGACCAGACGATCGAGTTGTTTCTGGCGGGCCTTATAGACCGCGCCCATGCCACCCCGTCCCAGCAGTTCGAGAATCTCCAGTTGCGGAAAAAAACAGGCCAGTTCCGCCGGTTTGGGAGGCGTGAAGTTGCTGGGTTTCTGGTGCCCTGCATTGCCAATCTCGGCCTGCGAGCCTGTCGGAAAACCGGCCTTCATCAAACACTCGGGGCAGAGTCCCTTGGGCGCGTTCGCCGCCAGCGGTTTGCCGCAACTTGAACAAATCCGGGTCGTGTCCATGAATGGCCTTCCACCCCATACTACTGGAATCGGGGCAATAGGTTACAGAGAAACAAATCAGGACGGACCGCCACGCGCGTGCAGGCTCAGCGAGACGAAACAGCGCGAGATTGGCCGAGCACGGCCCGCAACGCCCCTAAAACGACACTTTCGGAGGGCCGGACAGTGTGACGTTCTGTCCGATGGCCGGGACTTTAAATGGCCGGTAGGAAAACGTTCGCCAGTCGAACCAAAGCCAGCGGAAGCCGGACGAATCCAGGGAAGTTTCGAAGCGGTATGCAACCCGGGACGCCAAATCCGATGCATCCGATTCCAGGACATCCACCGTGAGGCCGTCCAAGTCATACCGGTCGCCCTTTTTGCATTTGGGTTCGCCCAAGAACAAGTTGAAAGTCCTGAAGAGGTAGGCGACATGGATCGAACCAACATTGTCGCATGAGAATATGTCGGCGGCCTTGGATTGAATGACGAGTGTGTTGTCATCCGTTCTCGCGATCTCAAGGCGGGTGCAGCCGGGCGCCAAAGCTCGGAGGCTCTTGGGCAGTGTCTGACCGCGAAAGGCCTTGTATGAAGGCGCTATCATCAATCCGAACGGGCAAGGAGCGTTCACCACGACCACGTCCACGTTCCCGATGTTCGGCGAATCGCCGAGATCGCTCAGGCGGGTCAGGGTCCTAAAAAAGGAGGCCGTCTTTTTGACCGCCACCACTCGTCCCGCGATTGCTCCCGGAACATGCGCCAGAATCAACAGAACACACGTCGCCCACGTCAAGGTTCTGAAAAGCGAAGACCTCGGCATCCAGCTTTGTCGTGCGATCAGATCGCCGATGAAGGAAGCGATCAGGCCAAAGGCCCCCACTGCGACAAAACCGAGGTTCTTCCCCAATGGGATTACAGTGGCTGCCGGGATGGCTGCCAGCATCATGGCGGCAAACCAAAAGGCAGCGATTCTGTTTCTGCGCAGTAGTGGAACAAACACGATCAACGCCGCAACGACCGAGACGCAATAGAAGGCGATGATCTTCGACTGCAAAGACGGATTCATCACGAGTAAGAAATCCGGCGACAGGCTGGTAAGCTGGCCTCCGAGCAGGCTCATCGCTCGTTGGACCAGTTGCCTCGCAAACGAAAGCGGTTCGTGGGCAGGATCAATGTAGAGTCCGACGTTGCGCAGGCCAAAACCGAGAGCCTCATAGATTGTCCGCCACCCGATGATGACCAGAATCGACGGCAAAACACTCAAGGCCCGGGTCCGAAATGAGGTTTGTTCCAGCACCAATGCATACGCGAGGATGAAGGCAAAAGTGGAAACTCCGCCTTCGTTTGCGAAAAGTGAAAGCGCCAGCGAAAGCACGGAGAAGATCAAGGCAACACGTGATTTTGTTGAACGCCACCGATGATGTTCGTGGAGGCATAACAAGCCGAAGAAGAGTGACAGCATGAAGCCGCGGTTGGCGACGTACATCACCGGGAAATACGTGTTGCCATCGAGCAGGAACAGCAACGCCGCCAGTCCGGCGGTCCACCCCGCCCCCATCAGCTTCCAGTAAACAATCGTGACGAGAAATACGATGGCCGCGAACCAGGCGATGTTGTGGGCGTGCATCAACACGGGCGAGTCTGGAAACAGCCGGTAATCGAGCCAGTGAGTAAACGCAGTGACCGGCCGCCAAAGACATACTCTTGAATTCTCCGGCATCCACCACGGCAGCGCGCCGTAGTTTTTCGCCAGCCTCATGCATCGCGGATCCCGGCTCATACCGAAAAGGTCGCAAAGGACAGTCGAGAGACTGCCGGAATCCGGGGGGACGCCCGTCTCCTGCATGCCTGGCGGCAACTGGCTTGGCTTGAGTTCAACTGAGCGCTGAATCAGGTCGTCGACGGCCAAGCCTGTCTTCAGGGCGGGCAGCATCAGCAGGATTGCCCCCATCCCAAGAATCACAGGAAGGTGGCGGTGATCGAGGATTCTCTCTAAGAATTCCAATCTCTTCATCCCCACCCGTCTTCTTTCCACCGGATCGTGTCGGCCATGATGGCGTCACACATCTGACAAAGCGAACTGGCAAAAATCACGTGTGCTCGCTTCGACCTGCCATCACTCTCCGGCCAGCGTCCGGAACAAGTGCTTCATTTCTTCCTCAACCTCCTCGGGCGAGGCCACGGTGTTGGCGATCTCAGCCTGCAACAACTCGCGATACCGCTTGCGCAGGCGGTGCACCGCCACTTTCACAGCGCCTTCGTTCATGCCCAAGCGCGCCGCCAACACGATGTACGGTTGTGACTCGCGCGGGCCCGCAAGTGTTTCTTTCAACGCGGCGAACAGCACAGCCTTGCCGTCCCGCCGGTATTCATCCTCCAATCGGCTCACGACTTCGTTCAGCAGCGCCAGCGCCCATTGTTTGTCGAAAACCTTGTCGGGACTCGATTCGTCCGCCGGCTCGAGGTCGTATCGTTGCTCGGCAGCGGCGAGTTCGAGCGACAGGATTGGGCGGCCGCCGCCGCGCTTCTCGGCGCGCGCCTTTTCCCGTTGGGTGGCAAGAAAGTGATTCATCGCCGTCAAGATGAACGACCGGAATCGTCCACGGCCGGGATCGGCGCTGGCCAGCGATTCCAGTTCCAGAAACCGCTCGAAAAACGCTTGAGTAAGATCCTCGGCATCGGCAGCGCTGTAGCCGCGTCGCCGCACGTAAGCGTAGAGCGGATACCAATAGGTCTGGCAGAGTTTCTCGAGTGCGGCACGGGCGTGCGTCGTATCACTGCGCCCCGCCGTGAGCACCACCGACCAGTGCGTCGTAACAAAGGCCGGCCGGTGCTCCCCGACGCGAGATGAAGCAGACGATGTCGAGCGTGCGGAAGCAGGTTCGCTTGTGCTCATGTTTTCGACCCTAGCTGAATTAACGGGGAGTGCAAGGTAAACGGGAACGGTATCTCCCGGCGTCTGGCGTGGGCGTGTATCCAACTCACTCCGTCTTGTTACCGATCGTCTTACCAGGCGCAAAGCCGACCTTGCGGTGATGGAAGTACACCAATGCGAATCAAGCCGAATCGGGAAAGGGCGAGTGATTAGCTCGCCGTCCTCACACCGGACATGCGGGTCCGCATCCGGCGGTTCCGGAAGAGCACGGCGACCGGCTGCATGATCGAATGAAACAGCTTGTTGTGATCGTCTGGCCTTGCTATGATCCACCCTGTCGAGACTCAAAGGAGAACCGCCTATGAAACTTGCGCTTATCTCGCTGCTCTGTTGTTTTGCCATGCATCCCCTCTTGGCTGACGAAACCAACGCGCTGCCCGCCACGATCACGATTGACGGCGTCACGTATTCAAACGTCACATGGCGCACAGTCACGCCTGCCACGGTGACGATATTCCACAATACCGGTATTGCGAGGATTCCGCTGGAAAAGCTGCCGCCAGAACTTCAAAAGCGATTCGGGTACGACGTGAGTAAAGCCAGTCAATGGCGCGATGCAGACCAAAAAGCAAACGCCGCACAAATGGCTGCCGCCCAACAAGCTGCCCTTGAAAAAAGCTTCGGTGACAAAGAGTTTACCGAGCCGCTCAAAGTCGGGTCAATGGGCGTCTTTCAAGGGAAGGTTGTGCAAATCCTTGGGCCAAAAGAAATGATTGTGTCACTTCTAATGTCGCATGACGTAGAAGTGCCCCAGCAGCGTGGCGCGCCACCGAAATCGAGGCGGGTCGGCCACGACGAGACGGTCTTGCTGAGAGGTGTTGCTACTGCGGGCCTTGTGGTCAATCAGGCTTTCTCGCCAAAGGGAGTATTTAAGATTACCGGCACAACCCAAGACAAATCGTCGAGCGGTACCTTGTTCGTGCTCGAACCACTCAGCCCGTGAAAGACTGCACTCGCCACCCGGCTCAGCCGCGGACTGCGGTCTTCGGTTGCAATGTTTCTACGGCTGCGGGCCGCCCGGCCACCGCGAGCAAAACCGTTTGGCCGCTTGCAGCGCTTCAGGCTTGGTCTTGACCAACCGACAAACCACATTTGCGGCGTGCTGCGGCCCCTAGTGACACACGTCGAGCATATCAGCGCGGCCAAAAGGCGTCACCAGTATCAGACCGTACCAGCACGGGGATGCCGTAGGAACTGGCCGCGTGTTCTGTGGACGGTTTCAACGACGGGCTGAGCTGCGTTTCCATAACCTTCATTCTGCTCCTGGCCGGGCGCGACGGTAAAGGGTTCAAGGACCGGGTGACGATGCTGCGTGCAAGCGACGTGTGGGATGTCTACCGTATCGTTGGTGAGGGTGATGCGCGAGGCGCGGCCAAGCCTTGCGTCGCATCGGCAAATGCTTCATAATGGGCATGTGAAATGGTTCGCGCGTAAGCGGAACCACGCATAGCAACAGTTTTGGGCGAAAATGGAGGAACTATGGTTGATTCCAAGTTGAGACAAGCCAAAAGCAAGTTCGAGGATGCACACCGAGAACATGGCAGCCCACTATCTCATGCTTCTACTGCCGAGGGATTGAAGTATTTGACAGATGCGCTCTTGGAGATGTATCACGAAATTCAGATCACCCGCACCACGGTTGAGAGAATAGAGCGTGGTCGATCTTGATTTTTTTTGCATCCGTGAGATTAGGCCATCGCCAGTGCCCGTCTGAATATCCGGTATCCATCGGACTTTTGATGGTGGCGCTTAATGTGTTCTTTCAGGTTTTTATCCAGCCAGTCCTTCTGTTCTCGTTTCATTTAAGGCGGAGGTTTTCCCTCCCCCTCCCCACACCATCGGACCTGCGGGCCTGCCCCTGATCGGTCAACAACATTCAGTGATTGGGTGGCCATGCACCTAGCGCAGCAGAAGGAGGATTGCAGGAACCACAAACCCGGAACCAAACCAATCCGGAACTGAGGTGCCAGCGTAGTTAGATGCACAACATCTCTGCTGTGATATCACGCCGGGTTTGTAGCGTTTATCTGGACAATAGAATCCAGACCTTCGCTAGAACCCACCCAACAAGCTACGAGCCTGCTACTTCTTCTGCGCCTTGATCTTTGCCCAGCGCGCCCTCTGGAATGCCGCTATCCTTGCACGAGCGGCTGCCGACAACTTCCGCTTCGGCTTGGGTTCTCCTGCGACGCTTCCACCGAGTTGTTCGAGCGCCTTGATTGCGAGACTCAGTTTTTCGAGGTGACGCTGCCCTCGATTACGTTGAATCTGTAGTTCACGAATGGTTTGATTGACAGTAGACATAGTTTCTCCCTCTGGTTGTGTGCGATCTGATGACTTCGCCTACGAGAGAATAAAGTACGCAGGCGATGATGGCAAACAAATCCGCTGGCCAACCCTCAAGGTGAATCCTTCAACTTTCGGAATCCGGTCTACAAAGTCTGAGCAGTTGCCTGACTGTCTCCCGAAGCTCCAAAACATCGAACGGTTTTGGGAAGCAATGAGATGCCCCGAGTCGCTGAGATGGCAATGCTGACGCCAACTTGGAGCGACGGCAAAAGGCTCAGAATCGGCTTGTCAGCATTGTCAAAGGTGATACCATGGGCGCTCGTCCGATTGAATTGTCGGCCGTAGTCGCGGGGCACATGTCATATGGGAAATGTCGGTCAACATGATCGAAGGAGAACTATGAAAACTGTTGTTACCTTTGTTGTGGCTTTGTTTGCGTTGGCGTTTTCAATTCACGCTGCCGATGTCGCCGTCAAGATCAGTGGCGTCCATCTTTGTTGCCAAAGTTGTGTCAACGGCGTCCAAAAGGCTGTCGGCCAGGTCACCGGTGTGACCGCATCCGCGGACAAGAATGCCGGCACCGTGAGTTTGACCGGGCCCGACATCAAGACGGTGCAAGAGGCCGCTGATGCGCTCGTGGCGGCCGGCTACTTCGGGACGAGCAGCAATCCCGACATCAAGATGCAGGACGACACCGGGGCCAAGGGCCAGAAAGTGCAATCGCTTCAGGTGGCCGGCGTGCATCTCTGCTGCAAGCGCTGCGTTGACGACGTGAACGACGCGCTCAAGTCCGTCCCCGGCGTGAAAGCCAATACAGCGGCGAAGAACGCCAAATCATTCACGGTAACCGGTAACTTCAACGACAAGGACGTGTTTACCGCCCTTCAGAAGGCGGGGCTTGCCGGCAAAGTCGGCCAGTAACAGCACATCCTCTCCAATTCATACAGACGCCCCTCGGCTGCTTCGTGCAGCGAGGGGCGCTTCGTTTTGTAGCGATACCCTCGTGCCTTGGTTTAATACGCTCCGACCAAAATGGTCATCGTCGTCAACGATGAAGGCCAACGACAGTTGGTGCCGAGGCGCTGGGGACTGATTCCATCGTGGGTGAAAGACACGGCCATCGGCAACCGGATGATGAACGCCCGCGCCGAGACGTTGACTGTCAAGCCCGCCTTCCGCGTGGCAATCCGCAAACGCCGGTGTTTGATCATCTGGAACTGCCGCCACTCACTGAGTTGCGCCGCGTGCCGCGCTAATCCGGCTGACCGTATTTGTCACCGCTTTTGGCTTCAATGTTGGCAAAAAGATTTCCCAAACTATTGAGCTGCGTCAGTTGTGTTTCATTTTCAGGCGAGCGCTGAAACATCAGTGCGCGGTGGCGCCGGGATCGAGGTGCTCCTGAATGGCAGCGAGGTCTGCTTGGATGGCGCCCTTGTCGGCTCCGGTGTGGCGCAGCGCGCCCTGGAGGGCGGCTCCGGCATTTTTCCAATCGTGTTCGGCCATGAAACATTCGCCGAGTGCCCGCCAGACATCAGCATCATCCACCTCATGCCCGATGGCCGTTCGAAGGACGCTGATGGCTTCCCGTTGACGGCCCGCGTTGATCAACGCGTACGCCAGGTTCTTGCGCCCCGGCAGTCCGTTGGGCGCGACCTCCATGGCGCGCCGTCCGTGCGCGATTGCCTTGTCATATTGTTTGTGGTCGGTGTACCACGCCGTGAGGTTGACGAGCGCCGGCAGACAATTCGGGTTTTCCGCGAGCGCGTTCTGAAACAGCGTCTCCGTGTTCCTCCAAACCCGCGTTCGGTGAGTCGTGAGCAGCACCAATCCCAGGAGCAGAACCGGGCCACACGCGCCACAAGCCAGACCCGCCGCAGCGTGAAGCCGCCCGAGCGCCCGCGCGGCGGCGACCAATCCGAAACTCAGCGGCAGCGCCAGCCCCAACAAAGGCAGGTATGAAAACCGGTCGGCGACAACATGGATGCCAACCGGAACCAGCCCAATCGTTGGCGACAACGTGATCAAATACCACAACCACGAGGGCAACAGAACCGGCGCCCGCCGGCGCAAAATGACAACCGCTGTGGTGACCGCCACGAATCCAAAGGCGTAAGCGACCGCCGTCATCGGATCCCAACCCAATTCGTCGAAGGTTGGGTAGACGGCGGAAAGGTGGAATGGCCAGAAAAACTTTCGGATGTAAAAAAACGCGCAGTATCCGACGAGGCCGATCCGTCCCCAGACCGGGATCACGTTGGCCGTGGCGACGGTCTCGCCTTTCCCGGTCGCCTGCGCCACAAAGGTGGCCGCGCCAATGATCAGGCCGACGATGAACAACGGCATCTTTTCCCCGAACGCCCTCCGCCGGAACAGGAACGCGTCCATCAACAGCAGCACGACAGGAAACGTCACGGCAGTCGATTTGGACAGAGCCGATGCGATGAACAGAAGAAGGCAAGCCCACCAGGTGGACCGTTTGCCTTCGCCGACCCAGTGAAGGTATGCGAGGAGCGCCAACAGAAAGAAGAAGGCAAACAGGACATCCTTTCGTTCTGTCGCCCACGCGACCGACTCCACCCGCAGTGGATGGACGCCAAAAATCGCCGCCGTCAGCACGGCAACCGGTGCGGCGAAGTCACAGCGCCCTCGGAGGATCCGATAGACGAACACCAGCGCCAGCAGCGTGTTGGCAAGATGCAGCACCAGATTCGTGAAGTGATAGCCGAAAGGGTCGCGTCCCCAGACCTGATAGTCGGCCGCAAAGGAAAACCATGTCAGCGGGATGTATAGTTTCGCGGTCGGCTCGGTGAGAATCAACCAGAGGTTGTGCGACGTCAATGCGCGGATGGCAGGGTTCCCGGTGATGTGGGAAGCGTCGTCCCAATCGACAAACTGGCCATAAACGCCCGGCCAATGGGACGCAAGAGTGAGCAATGCGACGAAGAGGCAACCCCACCGCAGCCAGCGGCGATCATGTGCGGGCGGGTTCATGCCGTGATCGAGACTTACAAAAACAACAACAAAAAGCAATTTCGCGTTGACAAGTGTGAATTCATTTTTATCCCGCTTGTGTTGGTGCTTATCTTGGTCGGCTATGGCTGCGAAACAGGCTCCCAGCCAACCATTACTTGCCGTGTAGGGATAGTCACCCAAATCAGGACACTCCCCTGAGTCCGCGCGGCTTGCCCGGCTGTGCCGGTCTTGCTTCACTGCTCGGCCATGACAGCGCTCTCGCCTCAGCCGGTTACCACGCTTCTGCTGTTCGGCTGGCACAGGCGGCGGCGTTTGGCCGGCGGTGGCAGCCGCCGGAAATTGCCGAGGTGGTCGCATTTTTGGCGAGCGCCGTCGCGAATTGGATTCCCGGCCAAAATATCCTTGTAAATGGTGGGATAGCGTAAGCTGAACAAGTTGAGCGAGCGCTTGCCAAGGCCCACGGAACTGGGTGATATTGAAGACGCTTTGGGCCATGGAACCTACGCCACCAAACGCCGGCGCGAGTGAACCGGCAGGGCCGCCGTGCACCGATGCGCCCGGCCTGACTGCCGCCGAAGCCCGCGCGCGCCTCGCGCAGTTCGGCCCCAACGCCGTGCGCGAGGTAACACCCCATCCACTCCGCCAATTCCTTTGCCGGTTTTGGGCGCCGATTCCGTGGCTGCTGGAAGCCACCATCCTCATCCAGCTCTTTCTTGGCGAACGGGTCGAGGCGGGCGTCATCGCGGGGCTGCTGGTGGTGAACGCGGTGCTCGGTTTACTGCAGGAGGGGCGCGCTCAAAAGGCGCTGGCGCTGCTGCGGCAGCAACTCCGCGTCGAAGCCCGCGTCCGGCGCGACGGCCAGTGGAACACCATCAGCGCGGAGGACCTGGTGCCCGACGACCTGATTCATCTGCGCCAGGGCGGCATCGTGCCCGCCGACGTGCGGGTGTGCGACGGCTCGCTGCTGGTGGATCAGTCAGCGCTCACCGGCGAATCCTCCGCCGTCCAAATCCCGCAGGGCAAGACCGCCTACGCCGGTGCGTTGGTGCGGGGCGGCGAAGCCACGGGCCTGGTCACGGCGACCGGCGCGCGCACCTTTTTCGGCAAAACGGCGGAATTGGTGCGTACCGCCCACGCCGCCAATCGGCAGGAGCGGGAGATCGTCCGCGTTGTGCGTGACTTGTTCGTGCTGAACGCGGGCCTGATCGTCATCGTCTTCGGCGTCGCGCACGTTCAGGGCCTGACGCTGGCGCACACGCTGCCGCTGGTGCTGACGATCCTGCTGGCATCCATTCCCGTCGCGCTGCCAGCGACTTTCACGCTCGCTGCCGCGCTCGGATCGCTGGAGCTGTCGAAGTTCGGCGTGCTGGTGACGCGCCTGAGCGCGCTGCACGACATCGCCTCGATGACCGTGCTGTGCAGCGACAAAACCGGCACGCTCACCCGCAACGAGGCGACCGTCCGCACGCTGCGACCGGCGGACGGCTTCAGCGAGGAGCAGTTGCTTCGCGCCGCCTGGCTCGCCAGCGATCCGGCGGGACAAGACCCGGTGGACGGCGCGATGGTGCGTGCCGCGGCTGCGCGGGGCCTGATGGGCAACGGCTCGACGCGCGCCGAGTTCAAGCCGTTTGACCCCGCGACGAAGCGCGCCGAGGCCGCGTATCACGAGGCGGACGGCGTGCATCGCTACACCAAAGGCGCGCCTGCCGTTGTCGCCCAACTCTGCGGCGTGCCGGAATCCGCGTGGTTGCCGCGAGAACAAGAGCTGGCCGCGCGCGGCCAGCGCGTGCTCGGCGTGGCCACCGGCAAAGAAGGCAAGCTGCAGTTCGCTGGCCTGGTCGGCCTCGAAGACGCAGTGCGCGATGATTCCCGCGCGGTCGTCAAAGCGATCCACGACGCCGGCGTGCGCATGGTGATGGTGACGGGCGACAATGCGCTCACCGCGCGCGCCGTGGCCGAGCAGGTAGGCATTCCACCGCAGGTGTGTCCGCCAGCCGACCTGCATGGCGACCTCAGTGATGGCACGCTGCAAAACAGCGTGTTCGCGGGAGTGTTTCCCGAAGACAAATTCAAGCTGGTCCGCGCCTTTCAGCGGCAGGGCGCGGTGGTGGGCATGAGCGGCGACGGGGTGAATGACGCGCCCGCTTTGCGCCAAGCCGAGGCGGGCGTGGCCCTGGCCAACGCCACCGACGTGGCCAAGGCCGCGGCCGCCATCGTGCTGACCCGGCCCGGCTTGGCCGACGTGGTGCGGGCCATCGAGGCGAGCCGGCGGGTGTTCCAGCGCGTGATGACCTACACCCTCAACATGCTCGCCAAGAAAATCGAGATCATGCTGCTGCTGGTCATCTGCTTCCTGCTGACCGGCCACAAGGCACTCACGCCGCTGCTGATGGTGCTGATCATCTTCCTCAACGACTTCCTCACGATGTCCCTCAGCACCGACCGCATGAGCGTGTCGGCGCAGCCCAATCAATGGCGGACCCGCGCCGTCGTGACCGCCAGCGCGGCGTTCGCCTTCTGCAAACTCATCTTCAGCCTGGGGGTGTTTCTGCTGGCAGACCACGTCCTGCGCCTGGACCCGGCGCGGCTGCAAACGCTGACCTTCGCGACGCTGATCCTGAGTTCCCAAGCCGGCGTTTATCTCTTGCGCGAGCGCCACCACTGCTGGACCTCGCCTCCCAGCCGCGAAATGCTCTGGAGCACGCTCTTCGGCTTGGGCGTGACGGCGGCGCTCGCGCTGTCGGGCTGGCACGTGCCCGCCATCCGTCCGGCGCTGCTGGCCGGCGTTGCCACCGCCGCGGTGCTGTACTTCCTGGCGCTGGACTGGTTCAAAGTCTGGCTGTTCGCGCGGCTGCGCCTGCGCTGACGCGGCCTTTCAGCCGCAGCCGCCGACCCGGAGGCGCGCGCTCAGCATCGACATCCTCGTTTAAGCCGTCCGCTCCGGAAACCAATTCAACATCCCTCCCGCTACGGCAACAACACGCGGACCCGGTAGTACCGCGACGGTGTGTTGGTCGCGCCGCCGCTGTCGACCATGTTGGTCACCACGCCGAGACCGGTCCCGCCACTGAGGATGTTGGTCTGGCCAGTGTCGTGCCAACCGCCATTCGTGTAGTTGCCGTTGGCGTCGCCGGTCGTGTAATCCAGCACATTCGTCCGTGACGCTACCCCCGGCGACCAGGTGCTGTCGCCATTGGCCCCCAGATAAATCACGTTCATGTCCCTGTTCGTGGTGACGATGCTGATGATGTGCAGGTATGCCGCCGCGTTGGTGGGATTGAAGCCTGCCAGGAATTCATTGGTGTTGCTCATGCCGGTGCCGGTGTAATCCCCGCCAGGTGCGGTATTCGAATTATTGTTGGTGCTGCCGAAGTAGTAAAGCTGCCACCACGCGAACGGGTCGTAAGCGCCGATCAGGTTCGCCATGGTGTTGGTGCTGAACCCACCATTGCCGCTGACGATCAGGGTCACGTTGTACGCGCCGACAGCGTAGGTGTGCGTCGGGTTGGTCGCGTTGACAAAATTCGTTGTGCTGCCATCCCCAAAACTCCAGAACCGATTCGTAATCGGGCCGGTGGAACTGTCCGTGAAAGTCACCGTCAAGGGCGCGGCCCCGTTGGTGGGACTACCGCTGAAAACCGCCGTGGGCGGAGCGTTGAGGATGCTGTTGATCCACGGAACACGCGTCGAGACGCGGGTGCTGTAGAACCCTTTGGGCACAGCCTCCTCTGGAAAGTTGTTGGTGGGCTCCAGCGTCCAGCCGCCCGAATCGTTTTCGTAGTACAATCCCCGTAAATCTACCACCGCGGCATCAAAATCGTCGGCCGATGAGCCGTCAAAGCTAAACGGACCATCCACCGCGTAGTGGATCCCGGCCAACTCCCACGTTGTTCCGTTCTCGATGAACATGCCGCCACTGGAATCGCCTACCGACAAATCACATTCGTTGGTGGCTCCATTGGCTTCAAAAAGGGCGTACAAAAGCAGGTCGTCACTGCTGCCATTGGTGTACACGCTCGCAACCGTGTTTTCCCCCCAGCGCTCGACATTATCGCTCGCGCCCCACATCCATCCATTGGTTCGACCAGCCTCCACCGAGATCAGGCTGCCCCGCTGCGTCCCGCGCCCGATGACAACACACAGCTTGCTCACTTCGTTCGACGGCGTATACAGAGGCGCATAAGAGGGAAACGTCTCGCCCACCTGCCAGATCCGCAGATCGGTACTCGGATCATCAAAATTCGTCACCGTTGTGTAGGTGATTCCGTTGAAGACAAATGGCTGGCCGGGTGAACCGCCAATGTGTTGGGCCGCGAGAAAAAACGTCGGGGCGATTGGCGTCCCGAGATAGGCGCCCCATTGTCCTTCGTATTGCCACCCGCTGTTGGTCAGGGAGCCGGTCGGGGCATTCGTGTTATACGTGGGATCGCCGGTCGCTTCAAATAGCACCGCACGCACGCAGGGAACAACGACAAGCACGACCACAAGCCCCAGCCACACGCTCCATTTTCCCTTTTCACCCTTCATGTCAACCTGAGCGCATCTTACCCGACATTCCCATATGACTTATGCCCCCGCGACCACTGCGGACCATTCGGCCTGTCGAGCACTCATGGTATCACCTTGGACAATGCTGACGTGCCGATTGTGAGCGTTTGCCGTCGCTCCAAGATGGCCTCAGCATCGCCATCCTCGTCCAAACGGTCCGCCCCGGAAACCAATTCAACATACGTGCTGCGTGAGCCGGGTATCCGTCTCGCCGGACGGTCTTTACCCGTTTGCCAACAAACTCGCTGGCCGCCTACCCGTTACTGGTGGCAACCAAGTTGCCGCTCCAGCAAGCTAGCAGAGGGTGCTAACCTACATCCTTGTCGCAACACCATTTATTCTACACGATTCTGAGGTCGTTTTCAACCCTGATTTTTCGCCGCACGTCCGCACGCAACCGCGGGAAGAGTATGACGTCCTCGGAAAGCGGCTTTCATGCTGCCGCGTTGCGAAGACCGAAACGGCCCGAGTATCACAGCGAGTATCACAACCCCTCTGGCCGTTTCGCACCACAAAAACAAAACCCGCGCAAGTCGTTGGACTCACGCGGAATGAAAATGGAGGCAGGTGTCAGAATCGAACCGACGTTTGGTGTTTTGCCGGCTGCTGGTGGATCGTGCCTCTGGCGCGGCTTGGCCGGGATATTGCACAAGGAGGCCAAAGCGCAATCAAACTGCGCCAGGAATTGTAGGGCGCCTGCCTGCGCAGGCAGGCAGTCAGGCGAAGCCCGCAGCCCCGATTGCAAAATCGGGGCAGGTGTTTCGCGCCGAAGACATTGTCGAACAACGGCTGCCCCGATTTTGCAATCGGGGCAGCCCTACAATCGTTTCCTGCAAAATGCAGGCTGGAGAAGCGTGGCGGGTATCGTGGCGGCTCTGGTGATCCCACGAATTTCGGCATGACGCTGGCACGATTCGGCTGCAGGAATCATTCTGGGCCGCAAATCTCAGGCGGATTCTCTACTTACGAAACCATGTTCCGTCATCCATTTCTGAACTTCTGCGGCTGGATACGAAACAACTCCGCCAACCCGACGGCATGACAGACCTCTTTCACTCGCCCAACGGTAGATCGTCGGTCTTGAACCAGTATGCTCCCGCCGATTTTGGAATCAACGCGAGGCTCTACGAGCTTCTACCGGTAACTGCGGCTCATCCGTGCCTTCCAGATTTCATTGCGGATTCCGTCGAAACCACCGTGGTTTGTGACTGTCCATGCCGTGAAACGAATCATTTCACGCCATGAAACGCAATGGATGACTTCCACCTGGATGTAGATCAGGTCTTCCGCACTCAGCCGCGTGTTCTGTTCCTGTAAATGCCAATGGCGGTCACCAGACCGATCAACGCAAGCAGGAGGGCAGAAGGTTCTGGAACCAACACCCATCCGGTCTGGTTTT
>Ga0326727_10012609_pt1 | contig 19165 bp, 10 predicted proteins | sample MB2enrmetagenome_FD_207643 | JGI IMG/M metagenome (GOLD analysis project Ga0326727, IMG submission 207643) | Lab enriched peat soil microbial communities from McLean, Ithaca, NY, United States - MB29MY | ecosystem: Environmental > Terrestrial > Soil > Wetlands > Peat | place: USA: New York...
GGGCCATCTTTCGGGAGGCGGTCGATCAGGACTTCCTTCTCAAAGACCCGGCGCGCTCTGTAAAAGCACCTTCGGCGTTGCGCGACACAGACAAGACGGTTCTGAGTTGGGATCAGTTGCGGGCTGCATTGTCCAGTTTGCCGTTGCGAGACCGGATACTGCTCACTCTCGACATGACCAATGCTCTGCGGCCGAGCGAGTTGTTTGGCCTGAGGTGGAGTTGCTTCGATCCGGAACTCTGCCAGATCGAGATCAAAGAGACCACATACAAGGGGAAAATTCGCCCCTGGGGCAAGACCAAGGCGAGTCTCACGAAGATCCCGGTTGCACCAGCACTTGCAGAGGAACTCCTTGCCTGGCGGCAGCAGTGCCGTGAGGCGCAGCAGAGAAAGAAGCACCTGCGTGGACCATCCGCCGACGATCCCAATGCGTTCATCTTTCCGGCACGTGGAGGCGGATTCATCGATTCAAGCAACTACCGCAATCGGGTGCTGCACAAGTTGGCCAACGAACTGGGGCTGCCGAAACTGACATTCCAGGTTATTCGCCGCACCATCGCGACGCTGGCCAAGGACAAAGGGCACGTCAAGGACATCCAGGGAATTTTGCGCCACACCCGCTTGGCGACGACCACGGATGTCTATATGCAGTCGCTCGAAAGCGGCGTCCGGTCTACGATCAACTCCATTCACGAGGAGTTGAGCGGCATCCCAGCGCCGGGAACGGTGCCGACGCCGCCAGCGGAGGCTCAGAGCAAGCGCGAGGAAACTCGCAAAGCTGTGGGAATCCAAAACGGCAGATCATTTCCGCAGGAGCGGTCTCGCGCTTCGGGCGAGGAAAGAGCAGCTTCAACGCCTGCTCGTGGAGTGGTTTTGGAGTTTGCGACAAAAATGCGACAAAGCGAAGGGAGGAGAATGCGTCTAAGTTCTTGATAAATATGGTAGGCACGACTGGATTCGAACCAGCGACCTCTTCCGTGTCAAGGAAGCGCTCTAACCAACTGAGCTACGCGCCTATGTGCAACATGAGCTAGTTTATCAGGGCTTCGGCGATGGGGGAAGGCTGACTGCCGATCGGTAATTCCTGGCCGGCTCTTCGGGGCGTGGAAGACAGGCTGCCGGTTGACATGCCCGATGCGAGCGGACGGGGTTATGTGAGGTCCCGGGGGCTTTGCCGCTGGCTGCTTTTTTTGATTTCCATTTCGCAATTTCAAATCCAAAGTCGATCATTGGAATGCATCTGGGATTGGCAGGGGCTAAAGCCCGCGTTTCGCGTGCCATCTTCGGCCCGGCTGAAGCCGTGCCCTTTTTACAAAACATGCGGCCTCCGAGCGGCGGAGTTGGGAGATCGCTCTTGCGGGAAGCGACGCTATCGACAATTTGGCCAATTCAGGCTTGGCGACAATTCGGCCGATTCAGGCTTGCCGATTGCTGAATCACTGCTGGAAACGATGCGCTATTTTTCCGTGCACAGCACATCGTAGTAGTAGTTGATCATTACGCGCTTGACGGGCGCGGAGAGCTTGGGCAACTGCACGGTTTGCTCGACAGTTTTGGGACCGTGGATGGCGATTTGGCCGAGGCGAAGGATCTTGCCGTCGGTCAACTCGAGGTAAAGCGGAACGGAGTTGGCGAAGTTTTGGCCGACGCCCGACTGCTCGAGCCGGATGTAAAGCTTCCACCCGTCGCCGCTGGGCGTGGCGTTGCCCTCGAAGTGATACGTGGGCAGGTCGGTGCCGTAGACGTACTCGCGGAAGAACCAATCCATTTTGTGGTTGCCTTCGAGATCCATCTGCGGGCTCATGTGTTTTTCGACGATGGCCTTAAAGTCCTCGGTGGTGGCGGCTTTGAGGCTATAGGTGCTCACGAAGTCCTGCATGGTTGCCTTGAAGCGCGCGTCGCCGTCTTTAGGCGACCACATCATCATGCGGATCATGTGCAAGATGTAGGCGCCTTTGGGATAGATAACATTCTGATAGACGCTCCAGCCGGTCTTGGGCGAGCTGAGACGAATGCCCATGGTGACGGGACCGACATCGATGGGCCGGAAGCCGAACTCGTTTTTTTGCGTGAGCAAGTCGCGCTGCAGTTTCCAGAAGTGGAGAAAGTCGTCGGGCTTGGGGCGCGTGAGCTGGAGAAAGATGGAAGCGGATTCGTCGGCGAAGCCCTCGCTCATCCACTGGTCGCGGTAGCCACGGAAGCCGACGGTGTGCCCCCACCACTGGTGCGCTACTTCGTGCGGCGTGACCACGTCCCAATAGGTGGCCTCAGTGAAGTCGCTGAGGCCGAGAAAATGCTGCTGGGTCTTGTCGAAGAAACCGCAGATGGGCAGGTAGACGAGCATAGGCCAGCTTTGACCGTAGTCGCAGGCCGATTGCTGGGTGAGCGCGATGTGCGGGAAGGGAAGCGGGCCGAAGTATTGGGTGTAGATTTGCGCGGCGACCTGGCCCTGGTTGAGTTCGTTGGCCAGCATGGGCGTGGTGTCGAGCGAGCCAAAGGGTCCGCCCTCGAGAGGGATGAGGAAGTCCGGCTTCTGCTTATTGGCGTAGGCGTCGACGGTCAACTGGCCGGCAAGCGGAGTTCCGATTTTAGCTTCTTTCATTGCAAAGTCGCCGAGGCTGAAGCCGACGACGGGAAGAGGAGTTTCCGTCTTCCACTCCGAGGTGGTGATTTTGCCCTCGGTACTCTCATTCACCTTGGTTCCCGTAGCGAGGAGCTGAAGTTCCTTCGGCACATGAAAGAGCATGTGGTACGTAACATAGTCTCCAAAGCCCTGGTTGGAGTTGGGAAACCAGTCTTCGCGCGCGATGGGATAGTAGTTTTGCCCGCCCTCATTGAGGACGACATCTTTGCCGCCATAGGTGATTTTGACGGTGGTAGTCTCGCCCTTTTTGAGCGGCACGGCGAGGATGACGGCGAAGTTGGGATCCTGGTCCTTGCTCTCCTGCACCCAGTCGAGGGGGTCGCCTTTTCCGGAGGTGACCTGGCTGACGCGCAGCGTGGGATAGAGGTCGAGCGGGAGCACGGCGACGCCATCCTGTTCGGCTTCAACCTCGACGGTGGCAAGGTCGGAGAGGAAACCGCTCTTTTCGATGGTTACGTCGAGATCCTGATGCAGGATCTTGTAGGCCGCGTTGTGCTCGTTGCCGCTGGCAGTGCTGTTTGCGTATTCTGCGGCGCGATGGAAGGCGAGGGGGATAGTCTCGGTGTCGTTCATCGTGTCCCACCGGAGCAGCGCGACCTCTTCCGGCGCCACTTCGTCGACGCCGTTGGGGTCGGAGAGGAAAAAGAGATGAGAATTCTTACTGCCATGGATCGCGGCAAAGAAATAGTCGCCTGGGGCAGGGCTCAGGACGTCCTGGAGCAGGCGCAGGTCGAGGTTTCCGTATAGCTTTCCGTAATAGAACATGTGGCCCTGGTCATCGTAAGAGCCTTCGGCGTGATGACGAAGGAAGGAGCGCAATTCTTCGGCGGCCTTTGCGTAGGCGTTGTCGGGCTGGCCGGGGCCGGCAGAGGCTTTGCGCAGCTCGTCGGCCGTGGAATCGGTAAAGCGCAGGACGACTTGATCGAAGTCTTCGTCGAATTCCTCGGAGGGCACGGGGTCGGAGTGCGTAAGGACGGAGAGATTGTGCCGCTCCTCTGCCGTGGGAGGCGTGATGTGCAGGTGGCCCTGGCCCTTGAAGACCGCGCCCGTGATTTTGCCGTTGACCGGGCCGTAGAAAGCAAAGCTGCCGCTGCGAAAGGTGAATTCGGCGGCGTCGCGCTTGAGCACGAAGTCTTTGACGGTGACGGCATCGCTCGCCGGCGACAATCCGCGCAACTGCTGATAGGTGGCGTTGGCGTTGGGCGCGCGTTGCGCGAGGAGCGGATGCATGGAGGCCGCGGCGGCGGAGAGAAGGACAAAAAGAGACAGACGAACGCGAAGGTTCATAGGTAGGCCCCGTTTGCGGAATTGAGCTATGCGATCAATATAGTCGAGAATCGCGGATGGAGCGGCGGAAATCCCGGCCGGAGAATTGAAATGAGCGAGTCAGGCCGCATCGACGCATACGCTCAGCGCCGATGCCGGCTTTCAAAAGAAGCCGAGGTGATTCAAAGACAACCGCAGATCCTTCGGCTCCCCCCGCGGCAAGCCGCTACCCCGTATTCGTGCGGCGAATGAGGGGCCCCAAACGCGCTCCGCTCAGGATGACATTTTATTTTCAATCGCTTTATTGGGTGCTATGCGTCGATACAGCCTATTTTGAGTAGGAGCTTTCTTTGCAGGCCCTCGACGGCTGCGATTCTCGTGCCGCAGGCGGAAGTAGCTTCCGCAAAGGGGGCGCGTGATGCGACAATTCTTGCGTCGGAGCTGCCCCGCCGATCCGGCCGATTGACGGCGCGTTTATTCCCGCCTTTTTCCGCGGAAAACGCGAAAGAGAACGAGGCGCGGACGCAGAATTTTGCGCTGTTGCAGGAGTTCGGCAACGGATCAACAAAAAGGAAAAGGCTCTGCCTGGAGGAAAAGCATCGCATGAAACGCGCTTTGATCTGCACAGGATTGCTGTTTGCCGCGACCACGTTGTTTGCCCAGATGAAGCCGCCTTCGGGTCCGCCGAAGAGTCCGCCGGCAACGGCGACGGCGACGATCGGCGGCAAGACCATGACCATTGCCTATAGCTCGCCCCGCGTGCGCGGCCGCGAGGGCAAGATCTTTACCAAGGACGGACTGATCAGCCACGATCCGCACTATCCGGTGTGGCGCGCGGGCGCGAACTCGGCAACGAAGTTCACGACCGATGGCGACATCGTGCTCGGCAATCTGCACGTTCCCGCGGGCACATACACGTTGTTCGTCGATATCTCCGATCCTGCGCAATGGGTGCTGATTGTGAGCAAGGCGACGGGCGAGTGGGGATTGTCTTACGATCCTGCGCAGGACCTGGGCAGGACGCCGATGACGATGTCGAAGCCGCCGGCCATGGTGGAGGAGCTGACCTACACTCTCAGTGACAATGGCGGAGGCAAGGGCGCGCTGACACTGGCGTGGGAGGATGTAAGCGGGTCGGTGATGATTATGGCGCACTGAGGCTCCCGGCGCGAAATGCGGGTTCTTTTCGGGATCTCCGGCATCGAAAAAGAAGGCGGCAATTGCCGATAATTTGCCGCCTTCTCGTTAGAATTGAAGAAGTGGGAGATTCCTGCCGGAGAGGAAAAAGAGCTTGCCCTTATATCCTTATCGTTGCACGCAGTGCGGACATCGTTTTGAGAAAATCCAGAAGTTCGGTGCCAAGCCTGAAAAGGCCTGCCCCAAGTGCGGGGGCGCATTGGAGCGCCCACTGACCGTGCCGGGCCTAAGCTTCAAGGGCGCGGGATGGTATGTGAACGACTACGCGGCGAAGAGTAGTACCGCCAAGGACGGCAGCAGCGTCTCAGCCGCTAAGTCTGCTCCTGCGGAAAACAAGGCCGGAACCGAGACCAAGACCGAGTCGAAGGCCGCGAGCGGCAGTGATTCCACTTCAGCCGGTTCCACGAGTTCGGCTCCTGCCGCGGCTTCCGATGCCGCGGCCAAATGAGCTTCAGCCGCGTCGCCATCGGATCATGGAGAATTTGCACGCATCTCTGCGCCGTGTATTCCAATCTTCCTCAAGAAACTGCAACGGCTTCCGGCGACGCTGGGAAATTGAAAATGACTTTCTGGGCATCTTTATAATCAGCCTATGACGGAACACATCGGGATCGTTGCCTGCTCCGCGGAGGGCGCGTCGCTTTGCTATCGAACCATCTGCGCGGAAGGCGCGGAGATTCTCGGGGACCACGCTCATCCTGAGATTACGATGCACACGCCGTCGTTTGCCGGATACATGGAGCGCATTGAGCGCGGCGACTGGCAGGGCGTGGGCGAACTCATGCTCGCATCGGCGCAGGTATTGGCGGGGGTGGGCGCCGATTTTCTCATCTGCCCCGACAACACGATCCACCAGGCGCTGCCTTTGATTGAGGCGCGGTCGCCGCGGCCCTGGCTGCACATTGCGGAGGTAGTTGCAGCGACGGCTGCCGAGCGCGGATTCCGGCGGCTGGCGATAACCGGCACGAAGTGGCTGGTCGTGAGCGATGTCTATCCGGAGAAACTTGCGGCGCGCGGCATCGAATGCTTGCGTCCGAGCGACGAAGAACGCGAAGAGATCAATCGCATCATTATGGAAGAGCTGACGTACGGCATCTTCAAACCTGAGGCGGTTACGGCATTCCAGCGCATTATTGGGCGGATGAAGGCGGAAGGTTGCGACGCTGTGGTTTTGGGGTGCACCGAGATTCCGCTGTTGATGAACGATGGAAACTCGCCGCTGCCCACGCTCGACTCCACGCGGCTGCTGGCGCGGGCGGCGCTGCGCAGGGCTACGCGAAACACGACGGCGCGGTGAACGCATCGCGGCCGGCCCGGAACGCTACCATAGATTCTGACAATGCTTATCGATCCCATTCCGTCGCCGGTGGAGCACGCCGATTTTGCCGCTCTCGAGTGGGCGCCGCTGCTCGAGCTGGTGGCCGGGTATGCTGCGTCGCCAGTGGGCCGCGAGGCGATTCTTGTTTTGCAACCATCGTCCGATGCGGAGTGGATCGGCAAGCAGCATCGGCTGGTGAGCGAGGTGCGGCTGCTGCTCGAAGAGCAGGTTTCGATCCCGCTCGGTGGGCTGTTCGATCCCACGCAACTTGCGGCGAAGGCGCAGATTGATGGCGCGGCGCTGGAAGCGGCGGAATTGCAGAGTGTGGCGCGGCTGGCGAATGACGTGGCCTCGTGGCAGGCGCTTTTGCGCGAGCCGCCGGCGCGGCTGGTAGGCAAGCTGCCGGGGTTGTCGGAGCTTTCTTCGGCTCTGACGGCAAGTTTGCGGCCGCTTGCGGAGTCGATCGAGCGCAAGATTCAGCCCGACGGGTCGCTGGCCGACGATGCATCGCCGGAGCTCGGCCGCATTCGCCGCGAGCAGGAGCGCCAGCAGCGATTGATTGAGGAGAGCCTGCGGACGGCGCTGCGCAAACTGACGGGCGAAGGCGCCACGCAGGAAGATTTGATTACGATTCGCGGCGAACGCTTCGTGATTCCTGTGCGCGCGGAGTTGAAGCGGCGAGTGACGGGCGTGATTCACGGGGCGAGTTCCTCGGGGCAGACGGTGTATGTGGAACCGCTCGAAACCATCGAGCAAAACAATGAGCTGGTGCGGCTGATCGAGGAGGAACAGGAAGAGACTCACCGTATTTTTGTCGCGCTCACGCGGCAGGTTGCCGGGTACGCGCATAGTTTGGTCGAGGGCGCGCGCGTGCTTGCGCTGGTGGATAGTTTGCTGGCGCGGGCGCGCTTCGCGCGTCAGTTCCACTGCGTGGGGCCTACTTTTGGAGCAGAATTGTTGTCCATTGAGGGCGGCCGCCATCCGCTTTTGGAAAAGCGGCTGCGCGCGACGGGCGGTCAGGTGGTTCCGTTGGACCTGGAGCTGACGGCCGATGAGCGGCAACTGATTATTAGCGGGCCCAACACGGGCGGCAAATCTGTGGCGCTGAAGACTGTGGCTCTGCTGGCGATGATGGCCCAGGCAGGGATTCCGACGCCGGCGACCGCGGCATCCTTCCCCGTGTTCACGGCGTTCCTGGCCGACATTGGCGATGCGCAATCGATCGAAGCGGCGCTTTCGACGTTTTCCGCGCACATTACGAACCTCGACCGGCTTTCGCGGCTGGCCGATGCGCGATCGCTGGTGTTGCTCGACGAGCTGGGTTCGGCGACCGATCCCGAAGAGGGCGCGGCACTGGCCGTAGCTGTGGCCGCGTATTTTTTGGGGCGCGGCGCGTGGACGCTGATCTCGACGCATCACACTTCGCTCAAAGTTTATGCGGCGAACACGGCGGGCGTGCGCAACGCGGCAGCCGGAGTGGATGAAAGGACGTTGGTTCCGAATTATCAGTTTCATCTGGGCGTGCCAGGCGCGTCGGCGGGCATCCAGACGGCGGAACGGCTGGGGCTGAATGCGGCGATCATTGCGGCGGCGCGCGAGCGGATGGGCTCGCAGCAGGCTGATATTGCGCGCTTCCTCGACAAGCTGCACGACGAACTGGCGCAATTGGAAGTTGAGCGTAAGGCGGCGCGGGAGCAGCAGTATGCGCTGAACCAGGAGCGGAAAAAGCTGGAGCGCGAGGGCGACGTGGAGATGCGCAACCGCGTACGCGAGCTCGAAGGTAAGCTGGCATCGCTACTGAAGGATTTTGAATTTCAGATGCGCGAGAACGTGCGCGCGGTGGAGGATCGCGCGGCGCAGCAGAAGCTCTCGAAGGAAGCCGAGCGGCGCATGCTGCGGCTGCGGCGCGAGTTCCAGGAGAGCTTTAATCAGACGGTTGTGGCGCATCGCACGGGCGCCGATCAGGGCGACGAGAATGCGCAGCCGCATGTGTTGCGGCACATCGCAGCCGGCGATCGCGTGCTCATCAAATCGGTGGGGAAGATCGGCGTGGTGCAGCGGGAGGTTGAGAAAGATCTGTTCGAAATTGCGCTGGGGCCGATCAAGATGCGCGCGAAGCGGGATGAGTGCTCCGCACCTCCGGGTTTTGGAGGAGATTCCGGGCAAGGGAAGGCTGATCCGCTGGGTGCGGCGCGGAAACAAAAGGGCGTGCACGTTTCGGTGACAAGCGCGAACACCGACGGTATGCGCACGGAGATCAATCTGATTGGGCGCACGGTGGATGAGGCGACCGACGAGCTCGAAAAGTATCTCGACCACGCGTTTCTGGCGGGGCTCGAAAAGGTACGTGTGATTCACGGGCACGGGGCGGGGATTCTGCGCCGCGGCGTGCGCGAGTTTTTGAAAAGCCATCCGCATGTGGCGGGAATCGAAGAGGCTCCGCAGAACGAGGGCGGGCAGGGAGCTACGCTGGTGGAGTTGCGGCAGTGAACGGCGCAGGCTAGCGAGGCTCCGAGTTTTGAATCAGTTGATCTTCGAGCTTTGCATTACGCCGCCTTTTTCACCTTTATGCTCACACGCAGGCCGGCCGCGGCTGCCATCTTCACAAGCATGTCGAGGCCGAAAGCGTTTATCTTTCCACGCATCAAGTTAGAGATGCGCGGCTGGGTCACACCGAGAAGCTCCGCCGCCTGACTCTGAGTCAACTCTTCTCGCTTAATGTGCCGCGTGAGAGCGACCATCAACTCCGAGCGCAGCTTGAGGTTTTCTCGAATTCCGGGATCATCCTCAATTGCATCCCATACATTATCGAAGGCTTCAACTTTCATCGGCTTAACTCCCTCGCCAGTTCTTTGTAGCGCCGCTTCGCCAAAGCAAGATCTCCGGGCGCGGTTTTCTGGGTCTTTTTCTGAAAACAATGCAGTACATAGATCGCGTCAGAGAATTTAGCGACATACATCACGCGATAGATGCCACTCTCGTCGCGAATTCTGATCTCCCGAACGCCACGACCAACCGATTCCATGGGCTTCCAGTCGTAGGGGTCCTCTCCGATCTCCACCTGGAAGAGTTGCTGCCCGGCTTCGCGGCGCGCATCTTCTGGGAAGCTGCGCAGATCGGCCCGCGAACTGCCGTAAAACTTGATCTTGCGTGGGGTAATGTCCACGGAGAGAGTATATAGAATTCTGCATATTCGCGCAATCAGGCACCCATGTTCCAAAGGCCGGAAGTGGGGGTAGCCGGCACCCGGCCAGTTTGTGCCCAATGCGAGGTGAAAGGCAACCGCAGATCCTTCGACTCCTCCCCTTCGCGCTGCTTAGGGTCGTCGCTCAGGATGACAAGATCTGTGAAGGAGCAAACAGTGCAGGCGGACCGTACGGTCCGCCTGCATACTTCACTTCGAGTTGTTGTTGATTGGTTCGGCATGGCTGAAGCCATGCCCTGATACAGAGCTGGGCGCGAAGTGCGTTACGCCTTCGCCAGCGCTGGTTTTCCCAGTTTCTCGGCGATCAGTTCTTGGGCGTGGGCGAAGAACTCTTCCTTCGAGATTTTGCCTGCTTCGAGATCGGCGAGGATGGCTTTTTGCGCCTGGTACTCGCGGTTGACGATGCCGGCTTTGGACTGCAGCATGCGCCAGGCCTTGCGGCGTTCCACGCAGAACATGACTAACTGGCGCGAGAGAGCATAGTAAGTGTTCTTGCCGCTCTCATCCGAAACCACGATGTAGACGCCGAAGTCGGGAATGAAGCTGCGATGCTCGGGCAACAGGTAGTAGCGATAGACGACATCCTGCTGCGTGATGCGGACCAGCATGTTATCGAGCGAAATCATCTTTTCCTCTTGCTCGAGCTTGATCTTCTTTACGTGGTTGCGGAAGCGCGCTTCCGTGGTGCACCAGTGCGCGACGGTGTAGCGAACCGTTTCGCCGGTTGCCTTCGACTTGGTTTCGTACCAATCGAGATCGATCGACGGATTGCCTTTGACGTCGAGCGCTTCCTGGTAGGTTTCGCCAAGGCGCGGGTTGAAGACGAACTCCGGCACGCCGCGCGAGTCGCGCACGCGCTGCGCTTGGACGAGGGCCATGTCGTCGGCGACGCCGTGCTCGGGCTGGCAGGTGGTGAAGGCCTGCAGGAACATGGTGCCGCGATACTCGAGGCCGTCGAGAATGGCGCGGTAGAGCTTGGGTGCATTGGCCATGGAGACCTGCGCCACGAAGGGCGATCCGTGCCCGGCGAGGAAGGTTTCGGCGACGGTCTTCTTCTCAGTGTTCTTGCCCTGCGTGGCCGCGCCGAAGACGTTCATGTCGTTGCCGCCGAGCATCGGGGTCGAATCGGAGTTCTGGCCGCCGGTGTTGGAGTAGACCTGGGTGTCGAGCATGAGCACTTTAACGTTCGGCCGGTTTTGCAGGACAACTTTCGACGTGTTCTGATAGCCGATGTCGCCGATGCCGCCGTCGCCACCGACGACCCAGACCTTGGGCAGTTCCTTGATCTCGTCGTCGGTCATCAACGCATCGGTGAAGTGCGTGAAGTGGTAGTACTCTTCTTCGCTCACGCCCTTGGCTTCGCGGGTGAGAACGATGTCCGCAAGGCGCTCGGGAATGACGGAGCGGCGCGCGTGATCGACGATGAAGCTCTCGCCCATCAGCCAGCCGACGGTGACGCCGTCCTGGAAGAGCGAGTTCATCCAGGGATAGGGATGCGGATTGTTGGGCGAGGTGGAACCGTAGACGGTGTTGCAACCGGTGTGCGCGGCCATGGCCATCACGCTCATGCCGTTGGCTAGGCGGCCGTCGACGGGTTGCAGGTTTTTGTGGTTGAAGGCTTCGGTGAGGAGGACCGCGGCGATGGCTTCGATGAGCTGCGCGTCTGTGATTTCGCCGTGCTCCTTTTCGTAGGCAGCGATGCGCGCCTTTGTGTCCTTCACGTCCTCGCCGCCGAGGCCCAGGACCATGTGCTGGATGGTCTGGCGCAGCAACGCGTACTCCGAGGGATTGCTTTCTTTGAGCGCCCCCAACTTCGCAGCGCCGTTCTTCTCGAGATCGGAAGCTTTGGAGATAAGGCGATCGCTCTTGGCATGGTAGAGCGGGCGCATGTAGGCTTCTGTGACGGCGGCAATGGAGCGCAGAACGCTTTTTTCGCCGCAGCCGGCGCAAGCGCCGTCGCCGGCGACCAGTGCATCGTAGTTGGTGCGCACCATGAGCATGTTGCGAAGGGTTGCGGTCTTCGAGTCGGCGGGATTTGCGCCGTTATAGAGGCCGAGATACTTCTGCGAGGTATCGGGCAGCAGGTCGAGGAAGGCGGTGCCGGTTTCGTGTTCGGCGTTGACCTCTTCGGTCTCCTGCACCATTTTGAGCGCCTGGTGATCGCCGCAGGCAGTGACGCAGGCCGCGCAACCCTTGCAGAGATCGGAAACGAAGATCGAGAAGATGCCGCCTGAGCCTGGAGCCTTGCGCTCAGGCGACGAGAAGATGGCGTTGACCTTCTGGTAGGCCATCGGGACTTTTTCGATGATGCCGTAGAACTGGGCCTTGGCTTCGGTCGAAAATCCGTCAACAGATTCGGTGACTTCGCGAATGATCGTGGGCAGCGGCGTTCCCTGCTTGATCTCAGCCAACATGCGCTGACGCGTGAGCTTCTCGATTTCGGGGAGCTTGGCGATAATTTTGCGGCGCTCGGCGGGATCCGCGACGTAGCGTGCGACGGCGGTGCCGAGAATTGTGCCCAGGTCCTGCGAGCAGTTGGGTAGCGCCGTATCGGGGCAGACGGAGATGCACTCCATGCACTGCGTGCAGTTTTCGGGGATGTAGAGCGGGGTTTCGCGGCGGGCGACGTACTTGGAGGCCGTGTCGCCGGTGGCGGCAGCAACCACGCCCATGGCGGAGAGCGGTGTGGCCGGCTGGTTGTAACCCAGATGCGCTCGGAACTCGGCATCGAAGGTGGCGATGCTGGAGATGGGAGTTCGTGGACCCTGGCCCTCGGGCGCAGCGTGCGAACGGCAGCCTGCGCCGGTGGTGCATGCCGCTTCAGCGAATTCGGGAATGTCGACTTCTTCGAAGATCGGCAGCAGCGCCTTGCCGCGGAGGCTGGAGTGATCGGCCGCATTGATTTCGCCGATGGAGATTTCTTTCACGCGCTCGAAGCCCTGCAGCATGACTTCCATGTTCGACTGCACGACGGCTTCGCCGAGCTTGCCGAACTTCTTGACATATTGCTTGTAGACGACCTCGCGGAACTGCTCCTGCGTGATGCCAAACTCCTGCAAGGTGGGGCTGACGGCAAAGAATGCGCCGAGGAAGGCGTTGCCTTGCATGCGCAGTTGCAGATCGGCGCGGTCGGTGGCTTTACGCGCGATGTCAAAGCCGGGCAGCGTGAAGACGCGAATCTTCTTTTCGATTATCTGCTTGCGCGCCCAGATGGGCAGGTTTTGCCAGGCGTGCTCGCCGTCTACGTCCGACTCCCACACTAGGCTGCCGCCCTCCTGCATTCCGTCGAGCGGATTGGTGTGCGTGAAGGCTTTGGGATCGCAGCAGAGGACGACGGTGACGTGGCGCAGATCGCAGTTGACGCGAATACGATCCTTCGCCGCGACCATGAAGTAGCTGGTGGGCGCGCCTTTCTTTTCCGAGCCGTACTTGGGATTGGCGCTGACGTGGATGACTTCCTTGGGCAGGCCAAGCGCGTCGACCAAGTGGTCGCGCTCGTAGAGCAGATCGTTGAGGTCGCCGAGGATGGCGCCGAGATTTTTGCCGGTGGTGATTGCGCCCCAGCCGCCGATGGAATGGAAGCGAACAGCAACCGCGCCTTCGGGCAGCAACGACGGCATTTCATCCGCGACGACGCTGTAGGGATGGTCGATGCCGAGAACGATGAAGTTCGCGCCATCGGCCGCGGTCTTTCCGTCTTTGCGTGCGCGGCCCGCGGTGGCGTACTCGAATGCGCCAATGATGTGCTCGGGGCGGAAGTCGCGCGAACCGAGGCCGTAGCTGCCGCCGATGAAGCGCGGAACCTGGGCAAGTTCGACATTGGGCAGGCCGTCGGTTCCCTGGACGGCTTTTGAAAAGGCGGTGCGGATGTCGCGGCCGAGGGGATTGTCGCCGGCGAGGGCTTCGTCGGTGCGTTCGAGGATGATGACGTTTTTCTTGCCCTTGAGCGCGTTGACGAGCGCAGCCTCGGGGAAGGGGCGGATCACGTTGACGTGGATGGAGCCGACGCTTGCGCCGCGTGTCTGGCGCAGATAGTCGACTGCGGCTTCAATGTTCTCGGCTGCGGAGCCGAGCGAAACAAAGACTGTCTCCGCATCCGCGGTTTTGTACTCGCTGATGAGGCCGTAGCTGCGGCCGGTGAGCTGGGCGAACTTCTCGTAGGCTTCTTCAAGGAAGGGCAGAATCGGCTCGGCGAAATTGTTGCGCCGCGCCACGACGCCCTGCATGTAATGTTCCTGGTTCTGCACCGGGCCCAGGAGAACGGGATTGGTGAGGTCCATCATTTTAGGTACGCGGCGCCGAGTGGGTCCGAAGAGCACGCGCTGCGCCTCGGTGGGGCAGTCGATGATATCGTCGGGCGCGCCGAGAAATTCGCGGATCAGCTCGGACTCGTGCTTGTAGAAGGTGCGCTCGAGGTGGGTGGTGAGGAAGCCGTCCATGATGTTCATGCCGGGCGTGAGGGAGAGCTCGGTGACGCGGCGCAGGATGAGGGCCTGGTCGGCGGCCTGCTGCGCGTCTTTGCCGAAGAGCATGATCCAGCCGGTATCGAGTGCGCCATAGATGTCGTCGTGGCCGCAGTGGACGTTTAGCGCATGCTTGGTGAGAGCGCGTGCGCCTACTTCGAGCACCATGGTCGAACCCTTGCCGGGCGCGTGGTAGTACTGTTCGACGCCGTAGACAACGCCCTGTCCGGAAGTGAAGTTGACGACGCGCTTGCCGCAGACCGAGTGCGCGATAGCGCCACCCTGGGCCGCATGCTCGCCTTCTGTTTCAATGGCGATGGTGTTCGAGCCGAAGACGTTCAAGTGGCCCTCGGCGTAGGCCTGTTGAAAGAGCTCGCCGCCTTCGGTGGAAGGCGTGATGGGATAAAACACGCCGGCGTCGGCGATGCGGGTTTCGGTGTGATACGAAACCAGTTGATTTCCGTTGGCGGTGACGCGAATGCCGGGGTAGCGAGCAGCCTTCATAGATTCCTCACGATGAGCTGGGTTCAGGAGTTTTCAAATATTGTTTCATGCAGCGGAGCGCGGACGCGGGAAGCGCTTCCCATCCATATCGTCCGATTGCCACGGCCAAAGACGTGCAGTGCGCGACTGCTCGTGCTAAAGCAGCCCGATCAAAAAAAGCCCTTATCCAAACCGAACGGAACGGCCGCAGTGGCTATCGGGAGACCTAAGGGGAGGTTACTCCTGATATGTGCAGCCATCCTAAGTATGCATCTTCTTGAGAGACGGGGTTCCACTATCTGGCACCACTTCGGAAGTGCGTTCGGCCATGGGGAAAGCGCAGGCCGGCGCGGCCGAGAGCCATTGCGCTACCATAAACATAGGATAGAGGTTCCCAATGTTTGTGGTGGTTTGGCAGTTTGAGATTGCCGAGGAGAATGTGGCCGCTTTTGAGGCCGCTTACGGTGCCGAGGGCGCGTGGGCGCAGCTTTTCCGCACGTCGGCTGAGTATAAGGGCACGGAATTGCTCCGCGACGCGTATGTTCCCGGCAGTTACCTGACCATCGACCGCTGGACGAGCGAAGAGGCGTTTCGCGCCTTCCGCAAGGATCACGACCGCGAGTATGAAGTCCTGGACCGCCAGTGCGACGCGCTGACGGGGAGAGAGACGCGGGTGGGCGCGTATACGGTTTGAGCGGCTCCTGAGCAGACGGCATCCGGTCTGCGCTCGTTCATCAGACCGCAACAATTCGGACCTACACTTTTGTGCATGAAATCCTCACATTTGTTTTTAGGCGCTTTTCTACTTGCGCTGCCGCTGACGTGTGCGGCCAGCTATGCGCAGGATGTCTGCAACAAGCTTTCTGAGGCCGAGGTGGCTGCCGCCGTTGGCCAACCTCTCAAGAGGAGCACGACCAATCCCTGCCGTTTCGGCCATGCTTTCCAGTCGTTCACCATCATCATGCATACCGGCCAGGGACCGGGGTTCGCGCAGTACGCGGCGAGTTCACGCCACGAGTTTTCCGACACGCAAAACGTTTCCGGCATTGGCAGCGAGGCGATTTTCTTCGGCGGCGGCAATCTGGCCGTGCATTACAAGAATGACGTGATCTTTATCCAAATGCTGGTTGGCAAAACACCTGCAGAGAAGCTTGCGCTTGCCAAGGCGGTGGCGCAGAAGGTTATCAGTCACCTCTGAGCGGATACTGTGCGGCATCGACGGGCTGGCGAGGGAGTAATTTTGCCAGCCTGGTCATGGAAACCTCTGTAAAGCGGCTTCTTAAAAGAGTCAGGAGTATGCCTCAGGGGTTACGCGATCTCAATTATTCTCTGTTTCTTCGCCTTATTTTCTGTCTTTCTGTGTCTCATCCTGCTACAATCCGTTGGAAATCCAATTAAAGTCCTCGCCGTTTCCTGCCAGGAAAGTGTGGGATTCGCGGGGTGAGCATTGTTTTGAGGAGCCCTCCCGATGGCCATCGTTGACGACCGCAGCAAAGCCGTAGAACTTGCCTTGGCACAGATTGAGAAACAGTTTGGAAAGGGGTCGATTGTCCGGCTCGGCTCCCGCGAGGCGCTCTTGCCGATTGCAGTAATCTCAACCGGCTCGATCAGTTTTGACGCGGCGCTGGGTGTGGGCGGCGTTCCGCGCGGCCGGGTTTCAGAGATATTTGGCCCGGAGTCCTCGGGCAAAACGACGATTACCCTGCAGATCATCGCCGAGGCACAAAAGGCGGGCGGTCTGGCGGCGTTTGTCGACGCGGAACACGCGCTCGATCCCGGTTACGCGAAAAAACTGGGCGTCGACGTCGACAATCTGCTGGTTTCGCAGCCCGACTCGGGCGAGCAGGCTTTGGAGATCACCGAAGCCCTGGTCCGGTCAGGAGCGATTGACGTGCTGGTCGTCGATTCCGTCGCCGCGCTGGTGCCCAAGGCCGAACTCGACGGCGAGATGGGTGACTCGCACATGGGCTTGCAGGCGCGGCTGATGTCGCAGGCGTTGCGCAAGTTGACCGGCACGGTTTCGAAGTCGCGCACGGCGCTGATTTTTATCAACCAGATCCGGGAAAAGATTGGCGTCATGTTCGGCAACCCCGAGACGACGACTGGCGGGCGCGCGCTCAAGTTTTACTCCTCGGTGCGCATCGATATCCGGCGCATCGCCGCTGTGAAGGAAGGCGATGTGGTGGTCGGCTCGCACACCAAGGTCAAGATCGTGAAGAACAAGGTGGCCGCGCCGTTCCGCGAAGCCGAGTTCGACATACTCTACGGCGAGGGCATCAGCAAAGAAGGCGACGTGCTGGACCTGGCGGTGACGCACAACATCGTGGAGAAGTCGGGCGCGTGGTACAGCTACGGCGGCGAGCGCATCGGACAAGGGCGCGAAAACACGCGCGGCTTCCTCAAAGAAAATAAGGAAGTGTTTGCCAAGCTGGACGCCGAGTTGCGCAAGCGGCTGGGCATCGGCGTTGCCAAGGCCGATGTGCCCGAGGTTCCCGCCGGTGGCGAGACTCAGGCCAAGGAAGCCGTGCGCGGTCGCAAGGGATAAGCTCAATTTTGGGTCGAGTGAGTTCCAAATCCACTTGAAGATTCAGGAGGATGGGAATGAAGGCCTTGTCACGCCGCGAAATGCTGAAAGGGAGCTTGCTGGCGCCGGCGATTGCCGCCGCGGCCCGTGGCTTGAGCCCCGCACAAAGCGTAATCGAATACACCCAAGAGAGTTCCGGTCCGCTTCCGGCCCCCGTGACGCTTCCTGCGCAAGTGTCGCCAGCGGGCCAGGGAGCGCTCCCGGCGAATGAATCCGAAGTCATACAAGGACCGGCGGCGGTGAATGCCTTTCGCCAACGTCTGCTGCTCAATTTCGGATGGCGATTCCATTTGGGCGACGCGTGCGATGCGGCCAAGGACTTCGGATTGGGCAGCGGAAGCCAAGGCAATTTTCAAAAGACGGGCGGGTTTTTGCCGGCGAGTTCGCTCGGCTTCGACGACGGCGACTGGAAGCCGGTCGACCTGCCTCACGATTGGGCCATCGACCTGCCGTTCACGAACGATCCCGCGCTTGAGGGCAAGGGTTTCTATCCTCTGGGCCGCAATTACCCTGCAACGAGCATCGGCTGGTACCGGCTTGCGTTCGAGTTGCCTGCCGGGGACAGGGGCAAGCGCATCTCGCTCGAATTCGACGGCGCCTACCGCGAGACCATGGTGGCGCTGAACGGCTTCTACATTGGCCGGCACACGGGCGGCTACGATCCCTTCCGTTTCGATGTGACCGATTTCCTGAACTACGGCGGAAGAAATGTTCTGGTGGTGCGGGTGGATGCGACCGAGAGCGACGGCTGGTTCTACGAAGGCGCGGGCATCTACCGGCATGTATGGCTGGTGAAGACCAACCCGGTGCACGTGCGGCAATGGGGGACTTTTGTCGCGTCCGAAATGAAGGCGGGCGTGGCCACGCTCACGATCCGCACTGAAGTGCGAAACGACGGACAGGCGGCGGTAGACGTGCGCGTGGTTTCGACGATTGTCGACCCGGTGGAACGTCCGGCGGGCAAAGCGGTGACACTCTCAGCAGCTATTGCCGTGGGCGCGGAGCAAACTTACGAGCAGAAGATGACGGTGACGAAGCCGCAGCTTTGGTCGCTCGAAGACCGGAATCTCTACACGCTGGTGACGGAGGTGCGCGCGGGCGGCGAGGTGGTGGATCGCTGCGAGACGCTTTTTGGCATTCGCACCATCAAGTTCGATGCGCAGAAAGGGCTTTTGCTGAACGGCGAGCCGGTGAAGGTGAAGGGCACCTGCAATCACCAGGACCACGCGGGCCTGGGCGCGGCGCTGCCGGACGCGGTGCATTACTACCGTGTGCGCAGGCTCAGGGAGATGGGCTCGAATGCTTTGAGGACTTCGCACAATCCGCCCACGCCGGCGCTGCTCGATGCATGCGACGACCTGGGGATGCTGGTGCTGGACGAGACGCGCATGATGTCGTCGAATGCCGAGGGCCTGAGCCAGTTTGAGAATCTGGTGCGGCGCGATCGCAACCGTCCCAGCGTGTTTATGTGGTCGATGGGCAACGAAGAAGCGACGGCCAACACGGAGAGGGGCAGGCAGATTCTGACGGCGATGAAGGCCGTGGCCACGCGGCTGGATGGAACGCGCCCAGTGACCACTGCGCCGACGGGGGCGATCGGCACGGGTGGCCTGGCGGTGTGCGATGTGATCGGCTACAACTATGCGGACCCTGGCGCGGAAGATTATCACAATTCGCACCCCGGCAAGCCCGTCATTGGCACGGAAACTGTGAGCGCCGTGGGCACGCGCGGCATCTACGCGACCGACTACAACAAGGGCTACGTCGCCGCTTACGACCCATTCACGACGACAGGACGCGCATCGGCGGAGGGTTGGTGGAGGTTTTGCAATGCGCGGCCGTGGCTGGCCGGCGGCTTTGTGTGGACGGGCTTCGACTATCGCGGCGAGCCCTCGCCGAACGGCTGGCCGAACATCAGCTCGCAATACGGCATCATGGACACCTGCGGATTCCCGAAGGACTCCTATTACTACTACAAATCGTGGTGGAGCGAGAATCCCGTGCTG
>Ga0326727_10012610_pt1 | contig 19164 bp, 13 predicted proteins | sample MB2enrmetagenome_FD_207643 | JGI IMG/M metagenome (GOLD analysis project Ga0326727, IMG submission 207643) | Lab enriched peat soil microbial communities from McLean, Ithaca, NY, United States - MB29MY | ecosystem: Environmental > Terrestrial > Soil > Wetlands > Peat | place: USA: New York...
GGGCGAACACGCCAGGCGCTTATGGCATTGGGTAGTTGGCCAAAATTATAGCGCCACAGCGAGCCGGGCGCATCGAATCTCCGCACGCCCCGCCGCATCGCCGTGATACATTCAGATTCCACGGGGGGGTCGTGATGGCGTCGGACGCACAGTTGGCCGCAGGCGGCGAAACCATCGAGTTGCAGCAGCAGGTGGCGCGCTTGCAGGCGCTGCTTGAGGCCTCGCGACAGGTGCACTCCACCATTCGCGAGGAAGAAGTGCTGGACTCAGTGCTGCGCATTGTGGTGCGCGAGCTGGAGATGGCGGGGGCCGCGTTTACGGGCACCGGGCTGGCCTACGGCGACGCCCCGATCAACGGAGAATTGGCCGACAACGAGGGGCTGCTCGTCTATCCGCTGACCGATCGCGACGGCAACAAAATGACGGAACTGCTGGTGGCGTCTCCCGAGGGGCGAGAGTTGACGCTCTACGAGGCCGACTTCCTCGACGGTTTGGCGCTGCAGGCCGCGGTGGCGCTCGAAAATGCGCGCAACCACAAGCGCAATGTGGAATTCGCACGCATGCACCAGGACCTGGAGGCAGCGCGCCGCATTCAGCGCTCGCTGCTGCCGCAGTCCCTGCCCGACATTCCCGCGTATTCGGTGGCCTTCCGCTCCGACGCCTGCTACGAGGTAGGAGGCGACTATCTCGACATTGTGGAGCAGCCCGACGGCAGCTTGTTGATGGCTGTGGCCGACGTGGCCGGAAAAGGATTGGCCTCGGCCATTATGTCGATGAGCTTCCGCGCGGCGTTCCGCGGCATGGCGGTGACGGGCATGCCGCTCGACGAACTGGCCACACGCATGAACCAGCACCACTGGGCCGAGGGCGAAGAGGCGCGGCGGCGCTATGTGACGGCCATCTTCCTGCGCCTGCATCCCGGGCCGGGCGAGCTTGAAATCGTCAACGCCGGCCATAATCCGGGCTTCCTGGTTGAGGCGGGCAAGGAGCCGCGCCAGTTTAACGCTGCCGGCACGCCGCTGGGCATGCTGCCCGGCATGAGCTACACCGGCGAAAGATGCGGTTTTTCGCCTGGAGCCAGGCTGCTCTTCTATACCGACGGGCTGACCGAGGTCTTCAGAGGGGATGAGGAGTTTGGGCCGGAAAGGCTCTTAGATGAATTTTCCAGGTGCTCATCCCGGAAAGCCGATGGTATTCTCGATGCATTGTGGACGGCCATTGAGGCATTTGCCGAAGGCGGCCCAAAGACAGACGACATGACCGCATTGGCGCTATGCCACGGATCGGATGCGGCGGAGATGCCGGGATGAGCGAGCTAAAAACCACCACGGTGGAAGTAAGGCTGCCTACGCGCCTGGGCTACGAGAAAGTGGCCATGAGTACGGCCTCAGCGGTAGCCAAGCTGATGGGTTTTCCCGAGGACCGTATCGAGGATCTGAAAACCGCGGTCGCCGAGGCCTGCATTAACGCCATCGAGCATGGCAACCGGCTCAACGAGAAGCTTTCGGTGGGCGTGGTGTTGCGCGCCGAGCCCGACGCCCTGGAAGTGAAGGTGATCGACGACGGCACCGGAATCGGCAAGAAACCGGCCAAGCCGGATATCGATCGCAAGATGCACGGCGAGGAAGACCCGCGCGGCATGGGCATGTTCCTCATTCAGGCTCTGGTGGACGAAGCGGAGTGGGTGACCGGCCTGGATGGAAAAAGCAGTTATGTGCGGTTGCTGATCAAGCTGGATAAAGACGCGGAGTAACCCAAGCCCACGAAGCCAATGAAAGCGGAGGAAATCGACAAGTGCAAAGTGAGACCAAATCCCGTGTTGACCAGCTGACCGCTCCTTCCGGCCATCCAGTTGCCGCTCTCCGCTTTGAGGGCGATATCGCCAGCACATCGAAAGATGCGGTCCTGGGCGCATACCAGTCGCTGCCCAAAGAAACCACCAAGATCGTCCTGCTGGACTTCACGGGCGTCGACTACATCAACTCGAGCGGCATCGCCCTGGTGATTCAACTCCTCATTGAAGCCGCGAACACGGGCCAGAAGGTGTACTGCTTCGGCCTTTCCCCGCACTTCACCAAGGTCTTTACCATGGTGGGCATCACCAAGTACGCGGGATTGTTTCCCACGCAGGCTGAGGCGCTGGCAGCGCTCTAAAGCCGTCTCCAGTCCTCTCGTTACGCGGCGCGATCTTCCGGCAACTCCATCAAATGGAACTGCTCCACCATGGATTCCAGGGTGTGAGCGGTTGCCAGCAGTTCTCCGGTCGCCGTTACCACCTGCTCTGCGCCTCCCGCGCTTTCCTGGGAGGTCGTGGCGACCTTATGGATGGCGCTGCTGGCGGCCTCGGCAGCCTCCTCCTCTTGGTGCGCGGCCTGCGCAATCTGCTCCACGCGGCTTTCCACCTCAATCGCCAGACCGGCAATCTCCTGGAAGGTGCTGCTCAAGCTTGCCATGGTATCTGCACCGCCCGTCGCCCGCCCGCAAGCCGAGCGGATGCCCTCCGCGGCTTCGGCGGTCTGGTCCTTGATGCCGTGGACCAGATCGGCCACCTTTTGCGTGGCCTTCGCGGTACGCTCGGCGAGCCGCCGCACCTCTCCGGCCACCACGGCGAAACCGCGACCGTGTTCTCCAGCGCGGGCGGCTTCAATCGAGGCATTCAGCGCCAGCAGGTTCGTTCCCGCGGCAATCTCTTCGATGACGCCGACGATGGAGCCGATCTCCTCGGCGCGCTGGCTCAGCGAAGTCAGCCGCGCGACGCTCTCTTGCGTGTCGCCGGAAAGTTTCTGCATGAGCCGCGCCGATGAGACCACCAGATCCGCGCCTTTACGCGCCGCGCCGGCGGCTGCCTTGGCCTGCCGCGAGGCATCGTCGGTGTGCTCGGAGATGCTGGCGATGTCCTGCGAGAGTTTTTCCACGGCCGCAGCCGCATCTTCGGCGTGTTGGCGCTGCTCGGCCATGCGCGCCACCGCAGTGTGCGAAATGCCGCGAATCTCGTTGGATTTCCCGGTGGCAGCCGCGGAGCCGTTGCGCACCTTGAACAGCGTCTGCCGCAGCCGCAGCACATACTGGTTGAAACTCTCCGCCAGCGCTCCGATCTCATCGTTTTGTCGAGAGTCCAGCAGCGTGTTCAGGTTGGCGTTCTTCAGATGGCCGGTCAAATCGCAAACGGGACGCACCACGAGCCTTCGCAGCGTCTTGAGCTGAATGATCAGGATGACGATGACCATCACCACCGTGCCCGCGGCCGGCAATGCGAGAATCTTCAACTCCAGTTTCACAACATCGAAATTCGGATAGGCGACGAGAACCCTGTAACCCCAGTCGGGAAGGACCGTTTCGTGCATGATCCAGCCGTTCGGATGCTTGCGCAAAGCGTCCAGGTCTGCATCCGAGATTTGCCGGCCGTGGAAAATCACTGCGCCGGCCGGCTTCATCAGCGCCACAAAGCCGTGGTCAAGAATGCGCGCGTCTTCGATGCATGTTCCCAGCGCGGCAATCGAATCGAGCCGGTAGCCAACGTACCAGGCTCCCACCAGCTTGCCCTGGGCGTCGTTGATGGGGGCATAGCTGGCGATATACGGAACGCCCAAAATATCGACCACGCCTTCGAAGGGCTGTCCCGCGCGCAAAGCGGCAAAGGCATTGCCGGAGGGGTCGAGCACCGTACCCACGGCACGCGAGCCATCGGGCTTCAGCACATTGGTGGTAACGCGGACGAAGTTCTGGCCGTCCCATGCAAAGAGCGCGGCCGTCGATCCCGACAGCTCCTTGACGTGGTCCACAATCCCGAAGCTCATCACCTGCGATTCCGTTCCGAGTGTCAAGTTGGGAACAACTTTGCCTTCCAGCCCGGTTTGGCCCTTGAGCGAAGGCACGCCTCTCGATCGGCCGGCATCCATCAAAACGCGCATTGCGGCTTCGATCTGCTGACGAGCCATCAGATCGACGGTCGTCAGCCGTCCGACGACCTCGCTTGCCTGCTGATCGGTGTCCTGCGCCACGCTGCGGTAAATCCATGCGTTTGCCTGGTGCCATGCGGCGGCAACACAGACCATGCAGGTAAGCAAAACTGCAAGAAGCGTAGCGATGAGAAAACGCGTGCCGAGTGAAGAGCGCATCATGGAAGCAGACCCTTTCCGATCATCCGGGGCGCGGTTCCGCCCCCGAAAGGGCGTTTGACGCGCCCGTTCGGCTTATCGGCTCAGGATGATGGGTCTTGAGATACTCTCCAGGGCGCCGCGCACTGTGAGGTCCGCCGAGAGCGCGCTGGCAGGAAGCGCGTCGACCGGGCTGCCGCCTATTGCGGTCCCTTGTCGCCCTTGGTGAGGAATGGGATGTGGAAGGGCGCCTCGGCCGTGGACGGCTTCTTCTGCTTGCTGTTGGCGTCCTGGCGCAGCACGGTGCGCTGCGAGTTGATGCACAGCCAGCCGCCGCGCACGCGCTCAAACACGTGCGTAAAAATACCCTTCTCGTCCACTTCCGCCGTATTCACCCTGTGGTGAAGGGCATACGTGCCATTGGCCACGGCGATGTCGCCCAGCATGCGCACGGTGATCACCTTTTGCGTGAGATACAACGACTTGTCCTGGCCGCTGATCACCTGCACCACTTGCTGGTTGCGCGTGGTCACGTCGCCCTGGGCGGAGACGTCGACAAACAAGGGTGAAAGCACCAGTTCCAGCCCGTACTGGTCGCGCCGGTTGACGGCGTCGGACCAGCTGTCTTCGATCTTCTGAAACTGCGCCACCTCGGGACTGACGGTGGTGGTAACGCCCGGCTCGGCAGCCGCCGGAGGGGCAGGCGGAGCCGCGTCGGGAGAAGGGGTCTGGGCGGCGGCAACGCCGCACGCAAGCAGAACAGCAGAAATGCAGGCAATATAGCGATTCATACGCGGGATAGGCTCCAACCCTGAATAAAGGATGGCTCTCTCAAGATCATATCTCTTGGACTTGGGAAAGCAGCGGGATGAGAGCGGAAAAAGGAGGTGTAGCGGGGTTAGCGGGGCCGGCGGAGTTAGCGGAGCTAGCTAGAATGACACAGCGCAAATTGACCCTTTGCGTTTCCCACCGCCGGGGATGAAGCGGAAGTCTTCCAAAGGCTGCGAAAGCGCGGGCAAGCTCCGCTAACTCCGCTCTTTTCTATAGAAGGCTTTGCAGCCGGTCGGGACTGTGCAGCGTCAGGATGGAGTCCTCGATGGAGATCCAGCCTTCCTTGCGGAACTGCCCCAGGGTGCGGGTCACAGTTTCGCGCGTAGTGCAGGTCATCGAAGCCATCTCTTCGTGCGTCAGCAGCAACGGGAAGCGGTACTCGCCGGCCTCGGTGTGCTCGCCGATCTGATGCGACAACTCGATGAGCAGCCGCGCCAGGCGCGCGGCCACGGTCTCGGCCAGCGCAATCCTGCAGGCATCCTGCAATGCGAAACGGTACTCCTGGCAGATGCACTGCACGGCGCGCAATTGGGCTTCCTTGTGGCTGCGCAGAAAGGTGAGGAACCGCTCGCGCTCGACGGGGCGCAACTGGGCCGGTGTCAGCGACTCCGCGGTGACCTCGTATACGCCGTGCGAAAGCACCGCGTACAGACCCAGCATGGAGCCGGGGCCGGCAACGCGCACAATCATGTGCCGGTCTTCCGGCCGGCCGGCAGTCAGCTTGAGATAGCCGCTGCAAATGAGATACAGGCAGCGGGCATCTTCGCCCTGCGTGAAGAGCGAAGCCTGTGCAGGCAATGAAATCGTGCTGGTAGCCAGTTCCAGATCGGCCAGGACGGCGCTGCCCAGGGAGCAAAACCAACCGGGGCGGCGATTCGCGCAAGCCGCGCAACCCATAGGTGACGACCGGCCTAAATGTCTTGGCCGGGTCTGCTCTTCCAACGTAATCTGCGTGTCCGCCATCGTCTTCTTCCGTTCTCTACATCGATGCGACCCGCCCTCCCGCCGATCCCGAGCCATCTTTGTCTCTGCACGAGCTGCGGCTGAGGCCAAGATGCCCGCCGATCCTTGGGGATGCAGGCATCCAGCTTGAGTTTGCCCGAGCCAGATGAGCTTTGGATGTGATGGGGCTCACGTTTATCGCAGGCATGATAAGCGCCTGTGATGGAGTGGATGCAATCTCGATCACTTTAGGACCGGCAAACCGCTCGTGCAAAGGGCGTTCTGCGTCCAAAATCACCGTCCCACTCTGTGTGATGGACATCACCGCTCATCGATATGACAAAACCGTAATCTCACGTGCATGTGGTGATGCTCCACACCGGCTAGAGGCCGCAAATGGGTATCGGCGGTGCTCACGCTCACATGGGGAAGACGCCACATTCAGCGCGGATTGGCTGCTGAAGTTGGTTTCAAGTTGTGCCAGGAAGTTCTTATCAAGGCGGTATTTTGCATGCATACAAATAGGCCGGTAACGCGGATGTTCGGTGCGGCTCCCGTGAGGCTTTCGGGACTGCGAGTGTTTTTGATGTTACTGCTCGGCGCAGGCATGATTTGCGCTACGGCGCTGACTGCTCAGACGCCGAAAGCCAAAGCCTCTAGCGCGCCGTCCACCGAGGCCGCGCACGCTGACTTTGTGGGCTCAGACACCTGCGCCACCTGTCACGACGAGGTGTCCAAGAAATTTGCCTCGAACCCTCACACCAAGATGGCCGACATGCCCGGAAACCACCCCGGCGTGACCTGCGAGAACTGCCACGGCGCGGGCAGCGAGCACGTGGCCGGCGGCGGCGACGTGACCAAGATCTTCAACCCCGCCAAGGCGACGCCTAAAGAAGTGAATGAAAAGTGCCTGGGCTGCCACTCTGGCTCTCATCCAGACTACCTGCGCGCGCCGCACGCCAAGGCCGGGGTCAGTTGCATCGGTTGCCACAATATTCACGAGAGCAATGCCGAACCATTGCTGAAAGCCGCTGAACCGACGCTCTGCTTCCAGTGCCACACCGACGTGAAGCCGCAGTTCTCCATGCCCTTCCACCACAAGGTGAACGAGGGTGCAGTGAAGTGCAGCGACTGTCACGATCCGCACGGCACCTTCGGGAACAACAACCTCAGATCGACTGTCGATCAGAACATGATCTGCACCAAGTGCCACATGGAGAAGCGCGGACCGTACGTCTACGAGCATGCCGCGGTGAAGGGTGAGGGTTGCCTCGCCTGCCACACGCCGCACGGCTCGCAGAACGCTCGGCTGTTGAACACGCCGACGATCAACGTTCTGTGCTCCCAGTGCCACAGCATGGTGGCGACGAACGCGATCCATAACTTCACGTGGACCCAGTCGGCCGACGTAACGCCGTGTATCGACTGCCACACGATGATTCATGGCTCGAATCTCGATCCGGCTTTCCTCCGCTAAAGGCTCCTGGCAGCCTCCCATGCAGTGGACCGGAAGGCTGCGATGAGGGCGGATGAGTTGCAAACAGGTTCAGACACGACACGAGATGTTACGAAGTGAGGCATTTATGAATACTGGCTTTTTCAAACGGTACCTCCATGCACAGACGACCCGCGGGAGCCTTTTGGCTGCGGGACTGGCCATCGCCTTGCCGATGGCAGCGTGCATCGCCCTGGCCCAGGAGCCGGCGGCGACCACCACCTCGAAGATGACCACACCCCAAGGCTACTCCGCGCACTATACGGCGGACGTGAGCGGCCGCGTAAACGATACGGTCGGCTCCGGCGCAATGTACGACACCCTCGTTAACTTGCAGTCCGGTCCCCGCGTCAGCGGCGAGACCGTCGAACTGCACAAGCTCGACTCGAACAAGAACGCGTGGGTAGATGATGCGCGCGCCACCGGTTCCGGCTTTGGCGGCGACCCCTACAATTTTGCCAAGCTCTCGATGAGCAAGGCCAAGCTGTATGAGTTCAACGGCATCTTCCGCCGCGACCGCCAGTACTTTGACTACGATCTGCTGGGCAATCCCAACGTGCCCCGCGGCCTCAGCGTTCCCATCGGTCCCTCGACGGCGCCGACCGGTCAGCTGGCATGGCCGCAGGTGCTGCACTCCTCGGTGATGACCAACTCGGTGCGACGTATGACCGACACCGATTTGACCCTCGCACCGCAGTCGAAGTTCAGCGTCCGCCTCGGCTACTCGCAGAACATCATGCAGGGCCCGTCGCTGCTGCCGGTGCGCTCGGGCGGCGTGATCAAGTACAACTCCCTGATGGAGCAGTACCAGCGCCACTCGACCGACGAGTACAGCATGGCGCTCAACTGGAAGCCGGTAAAGGGCACCCAGCTGACCTACGAGCAGCGCATCCACCACTACAAGGAGAACAGCTACATTACGCTCGATCCCAACGGGTTCCTGGTGCAAGAGGCTGACGGCACGCAGGCCTACCTGGGCAACTGGGATTTCTCGAGCAATGGATCGACTTCGACCACCACCACGTGGGCGCCGTACAGCACTGCCGCCTGCAACAGCAACAGCATCGCGAGCGCCACTACGGTTCTCTACCCATCGTCGAACGGCGGCGGGCCGATCATCGATCCGTCCTGCGCCGTGGTGACCAGCTACCTGCGGACGTATCCGATCCGCACCACGATGCCGAGCGAGATCGTGCGCTTCCAGTCCACCAGCATCAAGAACCTGATCATGAACGGCCAGTTCAGCTTCAGCCGCATGAATATGAATATGCCCAGCTTCCTCGACAACGCATGGGGCCTGAACGGTACCACCCGCAACGAGTACAACTCGGCGGTTAGCAGCGTCAAGCGCGAGGTTTACAACGCCGCATATGGCGTGATCTGGGAGGTGGCCAAGAACTTTGACCTGGAAGATCAGGTGACCCTCTCGGCGAACGGACAGCCCGGAAACACCAATACTTCGGGTTATACCAAGCTGGTCACGGGCACCGGGGCAGGACAAGAAACCATTAACTACACGGGCACGCTCACATCGAGCGTCACCAACTCCGGCATCGCGACGGGCGAGACGTACGGAATGGTCTACACCTACTTCGGCAACGAGCAACTGGTGAACAATCTGACCGCCAGCTGGACGGTGACGCCTAAGGCCAACATTGCCTTCACCTACCGTTACGGCAATCGCAACATCGGCTTGAACCTGAACGTTACCCCTACGACGGCCCGCACGATCTTTGCCATTACAGAGCAGGGCGGAATCCTGAATGCCTCCTATCGCGTGACCGACAACTGGGACATCAACGGAACGGTTGAGGCAATGTACGACGACAACGCGTTCACCACCATGTCGCCGCGCCAGTTGCGTCACTATCGTGTGCACACCAAGTTCCGTCCGGCGAAATGGGCAGACTTCACGGCTACCTATACCGACATGGAGCGGCACAACAACACGCAAAACACGGGTGTGGTTTCGCCGTATGGTCAGCTGAATCACGTGGACTACAGCCGCACCGCCGGCTTGAGCGGTATGCTTACGCCCAACGATCATTTGGCGATCGACTTCGATTACGTCTACAGCGACGTCTACACGGCTACCAACATCTGCTATACGAACCAGGACAGCGGCTTTCTGACCGGCAACGTCAGCCCGTATTTTGCGGGTGCCGCGTCGCTGACCTCCACGGGCGCTCCCAGCACCTGCGTGACCAGCGCCACCAACAGCACTCCGACGCAATGGCTCGGCCGTGCCTTCATGAGCGCTCCCACGCAGCACGGTTCGGTCGGCGTGGACGTCAATCCGAACGAAAAGGTGAAGTATGGCCTCGGTTACCGGATCAGTTCGGTCGCCGGCAACCAGTTCTTTACCGATGCCCGTGCGGTCAATGGTTCGCTGAACTCGAAGTATCAAACTCCGTATTTGAATGTGGCCTACACCATGCATCCAGGACTGATCTGGAAGGCAGAGTACAACTACTTAGGCTACGGCGAGTATGGCCCTTCGGGCGCGCAAAACTGCACCCTGACGTCCGTCGCTGTCGTAACAGCAGCAAACATCGTGCCCTGCGCCTCGATGTCGGTTTCGACGGGCATGAACGAGGGAACGGCTGGCGCTACCGCGCCGCGGGACTTCCACGCCAACAACATCACGCTCGGATTCCACTACGAGTTCTGACGCGGAGAATTGGCTGATTGCTTAAAAAGGGGTGGGCCGCGTACAAAGCTTCACAGGTCCCACCCCATTTTTTGAAGAGTTTGCCGGGATTCGGCTGGGCCGATCCGGCGTACGGGGCAAGAAAAACCTCCTGGAAGAAGCCGCACGCGACAGCCATTGCCACGCGCAGACTGGCCGGGAACGAAATACAGGAGTCCTACCATGAGCAAGACCATTCGCATGCAGTCAGCGCTGGCGGCGATCATTCTGCTGTCCGGCGCCATGGGCTTCGCCCAATCCGGCGAAGCGGTGTACAAGGCCAAGTGCCAAAGCTGTCACGGCGCGCAGGGCGTGCCGAATCCGGGAATCGCCAAGGCCATGGGCGTCAAGCCGGCCAGCGATCCTTCGGTGAAGGCTGAAAGCGAAGCCCAGATGATCGCTATCACGACGTACGGCAAAGGCAAGATGCCGGCCTTCAAGGGCAAGCTTTCCGATGCCGAAATCAAGGCGTCGGTGGATTACTTCAGGACCTTTGCCAAGTAAGAGAGCGGGTTTCTGGGGTAAAGCAAGAGAAAGTGCAAGTGCAAGCGCAAGAACCAGCCGGCGCGATCGTCGGACCCAAAACCTCGATCGCGCCGGTTTGCGTCCGCGGGTTCCTGTTACTATGGCCGGTGCAGCACGAATCGCCGGTAACTCGGGCCTGAGGTCTCCACAGCAATCACGCGGCAAGCGCAGTTCTGCGTGTACGGGCCGGCAAACATCAAGGAGTTTTCGAATGACCAAAATGCTTCGTTCCCAAATTGTGCTGGCCGCAGCCGTATCGCTGGCTGGTGCTATGTGCTTCGCCCAGGACGGCGCAGCGACCTACAAAGCCAAGTGCGCCATGTGCCACGGCCCCACCGGCACACCCAGTGCAGGCATGGCCAAGGCCATGGGCATCAAGCCCGTTTCCGATCCATCGATCAAGGCCCTTACCGTGGACCAGATCGCCGCGACCGTGAAGAATGGCCACGGCAAGATGAAGCCCATTGCCGGACTGAGCGACGCGCAGGTGAAGGATGTGGCTGCGTACTTCAAGACCTTGAAGTAGACTCGAACCGATCCGCCATCACCATCTGTGAACGGCTTCGCAGCGAAGCGGGGTTTCCGCGAAGGAAACGCCTGCATCGCGCAGCGCCGGAAACAGTGGTTGCATTGTGGACGCGCCGGATTACAATCGGCGCAGTAAATTGACGGCGGGCTCGCCATACCCTGGCGGGCCCGCCGACGCATGGAGGCTGAACCGCCGTGTCGGCATTTGGAAAATTCCGCGAAGAATGGATCCGTCCCGCGCTGTTTTTCGGCAACAACCCGATCAGCCTGGCTGGCGGCGCCATCACCACCGCCTCCGGCGTCACCATGATCAGCTACTGGCTGGCCGAGCTCTCGGGCCATCTCAGTGACAATCCCTATCTGGGCATCATCTTTTTCCTGATTCTTCCCGCGCTTTTCCTGCTGGGCCTGTTGCTCATCCCCATCGGTATCTTCCAGCGCCGCAGGGCACTGCGAAAAGCGGGTCTGATTCCCGCCGCGTTTCCCAAGATCGACCTCAACGATCGCATCTTCCGCCACGGCATCGACATCGTGCTGGTGGCCACCATCGTCAATTTCCTGGTGGTCGCCACGGCCAGCTATCACGGCGCGGAGTACATGGATTCGCCGCAGTTTTGCGGCCGTTCCTGCCACGTGATGAATCCCGAGTTCACGGCCTACCAGATCTCCCCGCACTCCCATGTGCCTTGCGTCGAGTGCCACATCGGCACCGGCGCGCAGGCCTACTTCAGCGCCAAGGTAAACGGCACCAAGCAGCTGATTGAAGTCACGTTTCACCCGCTCGCGCCGCTCGCGCCCAAAATCATTCCCAACTATCCCACGCCCATTCCCTCGCCGGTCACCAGCCTGCGCCCCGCCCGCTACACCTGCGAGGCCTGCCACACGCCCACGCGCTTCGACGGTGACAAATTGCTCGTCAAATCATCGTTCGCTGACGACGAACAGAACTCCGAGTCGCAGACGGTGCTCATTCTGCACCTGGGCGGCGTGGATTCGTTCTCGCAACGGAGCGGCATCCACGGCGTGCACCTGGGCCACATCGAATACATCGCTACCGATCCCACGCGCACCTCCATTCCCTGGGTGCAGAGAACCAATCCCAACGGCACTCTGACCACTTATGTCGCCTCGGCCCTCAACGGCGCGCAACCCCAGGGCGAGCGGCGCGTGATGGACTGCATCGATTGCCACAACCGCGCGGCGCACACCTTTGTCACCGCGGAAGAGGCCATCAACAGCGCCATGGCTGCAGGTGTCATCAGCCCCTCGCTGCCATTCATCCACAAGGAGGGCCTGGAACTGTTGAAAGCTCCCTACGCTACCCAGGAAGAAGCGCGCGTGCAGATTCCCCAGCAGCTCGAGGCCTTCTACCGCAGCCAGCATCCCGAGGTCCTCACCGACAAGGCGGCGCTGGTCAAGGATGCCGGACAGGAACTCTGCCTCCTGTACAGCCAGAATGTCTTCCCGTACATGAAGGTCACCTGGGGAACGCATCCCAACCATATCGGGCACCAGGAGTATCCGGGCTGCTTCCGCTGCCACGATGGCGACCACGTAGCCAAGGACGGCACCAGCATCACGCAGGATTGCTCGGCCTGCCACAACCTGCTGGCTGTGGAAGAAGCCAAGCCCAAGGTGCTCTCCGACCTCGGCATCCAATAACGCACGATTCCGGCGAAACCTCTTGGCCTCGCGTCTCCGCAGTCGAATCCCAGAGACGCGAGGCCCGTTTCGTCGCGCCTGTGCCAAATGGTCCCGGATTTCCTACGCTCCGCACCGTAAGAATCTGTTCTCTGATCGCTCGGTATCGCTATACAATCAGGGCGAAGCGCCATCGTATGTTCGCGCTGCTCACCAAAAGGTGGAGTAGTGCGAGGGCTTTCCCTGCGGGATGATGAGAATTCGACCGTTTCAGCCGTAGCGCAGAGCGTGAAGCAAGACTTGTTTAGTTCATGTTCGACGAGGGATAACGTGCAGCTACGAAGCTTGGGTTTGCCGCTTGCCACTGTGCTGCTGGGCAGTCTCCTCGGCGGTTCCGGCGCCATGATGGCGCAAAGCTTGCCGGCTGCGGGTGTCTCTCCGCCGGCGCCGCGCGTCCTGGGCAATTGGCGCGGTAGCGCATCCGTGGCCATCGCGCACAGCAAGCCCTCCATGAACCCGGCGGCAATCGACCTGGGGCCCGCGCCGGCCAACCAGATGCTCGGCAGAATGCTGCTCCTGCTTGCGCCCGCGCCGGCCCAGCAACAGGCGCTCGCCGCCGAGCTCGCCAGCCTGCAGAATCCCTCCTCATCCAGCTATCACCACTGGCTCACGCCGCAGGCATTTGCTCAGTCTTACGCCAACGACGCTTCCGACGTATCCGCCGTCGCCGCCTGGCTCGAAAGCCAGGGATTCACCGTGGCGCCGTTGCCTGCAGGGCGCGGCTGGATTGAGTTTTCCGGAACCGTGGGGCAGGTGGAGCAGGCCTTCGGCGCGCAAATCCACCGGGTCTACCTCTCCGGCAGCACGCGCGCCGTGCTCACCACGGACATCGCGGTTCCCGGCGCTCTGTCGCCGGTCATCGCGGGCCTCGTCTCGCTCGATGGCGTTCTCTCCGCGCCCGCGCTCACCGCGCCGCAGCCCCTCACCGTCTCGGCCGCCGATCTCGCGGCGCTCACTTCTCCCGCCAGCGCCGCCGCCTTCACGCCGCATCTTGCCGCGCAGCTTCTCGATGTCACGCCGCTCACCGCGCAAGGCGTGAACGGCGCCGGCCAAACCATCGCCATCGTATCGCGCAGCAACATCAACAGCGCCGACGTCGCAGCCTTTCGCTCCGCCTTCGCGCTGCCCGCGTCAACATTGCAGATTTCCGTCAACGGGCCCGATCCAGGTTTGAGTGACGATCAGGCCGAGGCCACACTGGCCGCTTCCTGGGCGGGCGCAGCAGCGCCCGGCGCACAGATTCTGCTTGTGCCTGCAGCCGCCACAGCCGCCACCGACGGCGTGGACCTCTCGCTTGCCGGCCTCGTCGACCAGGACCTTGCCAACGTGATTGCAGTTGGCTACTCGGCATGCGAAGCCGCGTTGAGCCCCGCGCACCAGGCGTTCTATTCCACGCTCTACCAGCAGGCAGCAGCGGAGGGCATCACGGTCATTGCTGCCGCAGGCGATGGCGGGGCCGCGGCCTGCACACCGGCGGGCGGCACTGCGCCGGTCGACACCGGACTGGGTGTGAACGCGCTCGCCTCCACGCCATGGAACACCGCAGTGGGCGTGGCCGGCTATGGCGCGGGCGGCGCTGCGGAAGGAACCTCGGCACTTACCGCCTGGTCGTCCGCCGATCCAGCCAATTCGGCTTACGCGCCCGCCGATCCCGCTTACGCCAGCGGCGGCGGCGGCAGCACGCTCTACGCCAGGAAGATCTGGCAGCCGGTTCCGGCTGCGCTTGCGAGCAGCAGCTCCGCCGCGACCCAGCGCCGCTTTCTGCCCGATCTCGCACTGCCCACTGCGCTCGACTCCAGCGTTAATCCCGGACTGGCATTTTGCTTGAGCGGCTCCAGCACAGTCTCCGGCTGCACGCTGGTGCGCAGCGGCGGCAGCGGTGTGGCCACGGCTTTCTTTGCCGGCGTCGCAGCGCTCATCAATCAGAAAAACGGAGTGCAAGGCAACCTCGCGCCCAGCCTCTATGCCACCAGCCGCATCAGCGGCGTCTTCAGCGACGTGGCGCAGGGAACGGCGAAGCTTGCGTGTGTGCCCGGCAGTTCGGGGTGCGACGCCAGCGGTCTCATCGGCTACTCCGCAGGTTCCGGCTACGATCTTGCCACCGGCCTGGGCGTGCCCGACGTCGAAAAGCTGGTCACCGAGCTGGCAAAACCCCAAGCCATCGGCACCTTGCCCACCATCACGCTTTCCGTTTCACCGGTGCAGGCCAACTACACCTACAATCCGTCCGCGATGGTCACCTTCGCGGCGACGGTAGTCGACCCGGCGGGCACGGGCATCCCTACCGGCACCGTGTCCATCTACGACACCTCCAACTTCGATCTGCTCACGCCCGCTGCCCCGCTCAACTCCAGCGGCAGCGCCACCACAGGCAGCAGTGCGACCATCGGTCCCATGGAGCTGTCCAACCTCTACAACTACTCGGGACCGGGATCGTACACTCTCGGCGCCCATTACAGCGGCGACTCCAACTACCCCGCGGGGGATTCCGGCTATCTATTAAGCGTCACGTCGGAGCTGAGCCCGACCACGCTGACGATTTCGCCTTCCACCAATTCGCCGGCGCTCGGCTCCAACGTCACCGTCACCGTCACCCTGGGCATTATTGCCAGCGGCCCGCCGGCGGGCAGCGTTTCCCCCACCGGCGCCGTCACCCTCACGGTCAATGGCACGGCTCTCAATCCGGTGGCGCTTTCCACCACAGGCAGCGTGACGAGCGCGGTCATCACAGTTCCCGTCACCGCAACCTCGAATTCGATTGTTGCCAGCTACCCGGGCGACAGCAACTATGGCGGCGCCACGACGAATCCCTATCTCCTGACCGCCTCCAAAGCGGCAACCACCGTAACGCTTACCGCGAGCGCCACTACAGTGCAACCCGGTATGCCCGTCACGCTCACCGCCATCGTGGCGCCCGTGGTTACGCCCGCCTCCGGTCTCGAGCAGAACCCGAGCGGAACCGTACTTTTCTACAGCGGCAACACCCAAATTGGCTCCGGGACGTTGAGCGCGGGACCCGGCATCAACTCCTCCACGGCGACGCTCACCACCTCCACGCTGCCGAACGGCTCGGATTCCATCACGGCGGTTTACCAGGGCGACACCACCTACGGCACTTCTACGTCGACCGCTGTGACCGTGGACGTGGCCAAAGCGGCGGTGACCGTGGTGCTTGCCGCCAATTCCATAACGCTGCAGCCCGGCGTGGCCGTCATCCTGACCGCCACCGTGACGCCGACGATTGCGCCCGTCGGCACCGCCGAGCCGAACCCGAGCGGAACCGTGTACTTCTACGACGGCACTACCGTGATCGGCATGGCGCAGCTCGCCCCCGTGGCTCTCAACGACTCTTCCACGGCGACCCTCACCACCCAGACGCTGCCCGGAGGGTCTGACTCAATCACCGCCGTCTACCAGGGCGACTCCACCTACGGCGCCGCCACGTCCAACGTGCTCACCGTCGACGTCCAGGGCTTTACGCTCACGGCCTCGCCCTACAATCCGCCCACCAATCTCAACATCACCAAGGGTGGAGCGGGTGCTGAGTCCTTTGTCATCACCAGCATCGGCGGCTACAGCGGACAGGTGCAGGTCATCTGCACGGTGCCCACGCAGGACGACATGACCTGCGCCGTAAGCCCGCAGCAGGTGACGCCCACAGCCACGGTCACGTTTGTGGTGGAAACCTACATCACGGGAGGTCCCGCATACGCCTCTCTCGGCAAGCCGTCCCGTCCCGGCCCGTTGTGGCCGCAGGCCGCGGGCGGCGCCATGCTGGCCGGCGTCCTCTTCTTCCTGCTTCCCTTCGGGCGCCGCGCACGCACGTTCCTGCGCCAGGGCCCGCGGCGCTTCATCGTTCTGCTCATGCTGCTGGCCGGCCTGGCCGGCACGGGGATCGGCTGCACCAGCGGCACCACCACGACGGCCGCCGATACCGGCACGCCGCTGGGCGTGGCCACGCTCGAGGTCACAGCCACGGCCTACGTCAATAACGCGGTCGTCGCGCAGAACTTGTACTTCACCGTCAACGTGCAGCCGCAATAGACGAGCGCTCCGTTCGCGGATCGTGAATCGTGGTTCGTGGCGGCACTCTAGCTCCGCTAACTCCGCTAGCACCGCTAACCCTGCCGTCCCCCTGCCGTGTTAGGCTGGCTTGTCGCCCTGAGGAGCGCATTTCCTGATGCATTCCAACCATCCTTTTCATTTCAATCTGGTTGCTGCGGCGCACGCCGCCATGATCGAGCACGGATTTCAGCCCGATTTCCCTCCCGGAACCGACACAGAACTGGCCGCCATCCAGGAGCAACCTGCCCTTTCGGCAGCCGACGGCCTCACCGACCTGCGCAGCCTGCTCTGGTCCTCCATTGACAACGACACTTCGCGCGATCTCGACCAGATCGAGTGGGCCGAGCAGTTGCCCGACGGCCGCATCCGCGTGCTGGTGGGCGTGGCCGACGTGGATGGGCGCGTGCACAAAGGCACGCTGCTCGACACCCATGCGCAGAGCGAAACCACGTCGGTCTATACGGGCATCACCATCTATCCCATGCTGCCCACGGCCCTCTCCGAGGGCATCACTTCGCTGAATGAGAACGAGGACCGCGCCGCCATCGTCATCGAGTTCTCGGTTGACGCCGCCGGAGCCGCGTCCGATGGCAAGGCCTACCGCGCCCTGGTGCACAATCGCGCGCAGTTGGCTTATCCCAGCGTAGGCGCGTGGCTCGAGGGCAAAGCCGCGGCGCCAGCAAAAGTGGCCGCCAGCGCCGCGCTCGCCGCGCAGCTCAAATTGCAGGACACGGCGGCGCAACGCATGGGCGGCAACCGCTTCCAGCACGGAGCCCTCGATCTTGAAACCATCGAGACGCGGCCGGTGCTGGTTACCGATCAGGTCATCGGCATTGCGCCCATCCAGAAAAATCGCGCCACGGCGCTCATCGAAGAGTTCATGATCGCGGCCAACGGCGTCATCGCGCGCACCTTTGAGGATGCGGGCCTGGCCTCCATCCGCCGCGTTGTGCGCACGCCCAAGCGCTGGGACCGCATCGTCGAATTAGCCCAGGCAAAAGGCTACACGCTCCCCGCCGAGCCCGACTCCAAGGCGCTCAACGAGGTTCTGCTCGCAGAAAAGCAAAAGGATCCCGATCACTTTGCCGATGTCTCGCTGACCGTCATCAAGCTCCTGGGCCCCGGCGAGTACATCCTGGTCAAGCCCAACCAGCCCTCGCCCGGCCACTTCGGCCTCGCGGTGCAGGACTACACGCATTCCACGGCGCCCAACCGCCGTTTTCCCGATGTGGTCACGCAACGGCTGCTCAAGGCCTGGCTGTCGCGCCAGCCGCCGCCCTACTCCGAAGATCTGCTCAATGCAATTGCTCAACGATGCACGCTGATGGAAGATGGCGCGCGCAAGGTGGAGCGCGATATGCAAAAACGCATTGCCGCCGTGGTGCTCCACCCCCACATCGGCCAGAGTTACCCGGCCATCGTCACCGGCGTCAACAACTACGGAACCTTCGTGCGTATCCTCGATCCGCATGTGGAAGGCAAGCTGGTGCAAGGTGGAAAAGGACTGGATGTCGGCGACAGAGTCACCGTGAAGCTCGTCTCCACCGATCCCGAACGCGGATTCATCGACTTTGCGGTATAAGGCTATTGTTTTTAATAATCTCCAGTGAAAAACCGGAGAAATTCAGGTGTTTACCACTTTTGTGTGCGATTCTGGCCGGGACAGGTGAATCCTTGTGTCCGGCAACGGCACAAATGCGTCTAATAGAGAGAAACTGTCGATTTTTTATTGGTAAGCTGTTCGCCGAGTGCTCGCATCGGCCCCGTTCGAAATAATCAATGATCAGCGGTGTCCCCCATGCCCATCTGCCCCCGAGGCAGATCGCGCGGATCGGCTGCCGACTCACAATAAGGTGAATGAATGGTTTCAAATGTTTGTCGAGTTGCAGTACGGCTTTTCTTGGGGATGGCCTTTTGGGGAGTGCCGTGTTGTCTTTATGCCCAGGGCGCGGGTCCTGCAACACCCCGTGGTCCTTCTGTCCCCGCGCTCCAGGCCGGGATTCCGGATGCTCCGGTGCCCCACCCCACGGACGAAGACCTGTCCGCGGGGGCCCCGGCGCCTCAAATCGAAATGGTTCTTGCCGCCGACCCCCAGTCCGGTCAGGCGCAGAATTCTCAGCCGCCGGCCACAGGAACCGCTCCGGCTCCCGCAGCTTCAGGCGATGCCACGCAAAGCAGTTCCAGCTCCCAGGCGCAACAGCCAAATTCAAAGGAAGCCCAACACCAGAAGGCCGAACAAGAGGTCAAGGAGCAGGAGCATCAACGGATTGGGGGTATCGTGCCCACGTTCA